>Ga0224530_1000235_pt1 | contig 39080 bp, 29 predicted proteins | sample CBST75metaG_FD_179873 | JGI IMG/M metagenome (GOLD analysis project Ga0224530, IMG submission 179873) | Peat soil microbial communities from Stordalen Mire, Sweden - C.B.S.T75 | ecosystem: Environmental > Terrestrial > Soil > Wetlands > Peat | place: Sweden: Norrbotten County, Stordalen Mire...
AGGTAATCGATGCACGCTTCCTCGCTGGAAAACCGCTTTTCCAACTCCAGCAGCGTCCTGGGATAATCCTCACTCACAACCCAAAACACTACTGCTTGGGGCCGGTGGCGTCAAGTAGATAGCCAGACAACGAAAATGCTATAGATGAGGAAGTTGGGCTGTCGCCAACCAGAAGGGCACACTTTCATTAAAAATAGGGGCGCGGAAGATCCCGCGCCCCTTGGCCGTACGGTTGATTGAGCTTCAGAAGCGGACGGAGATAGTTCCGCTGATGGTGCGCGGCGCTCCCACTTGCAGGGTATTGTTACTCACCGACGTCGGATCGCTGTAGATAAATCCGTTGGTGCCGATGGAGGCGTAATACTGCGAGTTCAGAAGATCGGAGGCGTTGGCCTGTATCTTCAGATCCTTGAATGCGCCCAGATCGGCGCGGCCATAGCCTAAGCTGAGATCGGTGAGGAAGCGATCCGGGACGCTGTTGTCGTTGGAGTAGGTGAAGTAGCGCTTGGACATGTAGTCGGCGCCGATGCGCGCGAAGGCGCCTGACTTTTTGTACTCCAGCGAGCTCTTGTAGAGGGCTTTCGGCGTGTCCACAACGATCAATCCCTTGAGTGGCCGGCAGGAGCCGTCGGCAGCGGCGTAGATGCAAGCGCCGCTTTTGCCGGTGTTGCTGTCGTAAGCCGATTTATTCCAGGTGGCGGCGTTGTAAAGAGTGATCTCGGGCGTGATGCGGATGCTCACCGAGCCATCGACGCCGTTGGTGGTGACGCCGCCGGCGTTGGCCAGGATGGAGGCGTTGCCGGCGATGCCCGCGCCCTGCGAAAAGGCCAGCAGACGGTCATGGAAGTTGACGTGGAAGTAGCTGGCCTGCGCGGAGGCGCGCTTGCTGGTGTAGCGGTAGCCGGCCTCTTCGGTCCACGAGGTTTCTGGGTTGGTGGTCTTCTTTAGGGCGTTAAAGGCGGGCTGTCCACCCGAGGTGCCCCAGGGCGAGGTTCCGTAGCCGTTGCCGCCGGGCATATAAGAGCGCACGTTGTAGGCCGCGTCGCCGAAGATTTCGCTTCCCTCTGCCAACTTAAAATTTGCGCCGAACTGCGGCAGAAACGGCTTGCCGGAGGTCAGCTTGCCTTGGGCGTATCCGCCCGGCGTGTAAACAGGAGAGGGAGTGTTCAGAAAGGTCTTGGAGAGTTCGCCGTCGGTGGTCGTCTCCACGGTTTTGAAGCCGGCGGAGAGCGTCAGTTTGTCGTTGACGTGGAAGGCATCCTGCAGGTGAAGATGATAGACCTCGGAGTTGAAAACGTACTCCCACTGCGTGAAGAAGGGATTGGAGGGGAAGGAGTAGAGCGAGTGGAGAGGATCAGTCTCGCTGGTGGCGTAGAAGCGGCGGGCCAGGTTCCAGCGCTCGCCCTCGAACCATACGCCGCCCTCGACCTTGTTGCGGCCATTCTCATAGGCCAGCGAAGCAATCGCGCCGGCGCGGTTGATCTGATACTCCGAGGTGCGCAGCGAGATAGGCGAGAGAATGCCGTTCGAGGTGCCGTAATCGGCGTAGAAGTCGGAATACGTGGGCAGATAGGGCGTGAACCAGAGGCCGCGTCCATCGTCGTGGTGGCCGTAACCGATGACCTTGAAGGTAAGTTGATCGGTGAGCGCCGTCTTGTAACTGATACCGGCGATCTGATCCTTGCGCAGGCCGGAACCGCCGTAGTACGCGGCGTCGATGGCGTCGTTATTGTTGTAATCTGCGGCGGTGGGGCCGAGAGGAGCGAGTACGGTGGGATAGCTGCCCACGCCGTCGTAGGCCCAGGCCGCCTGAATCGACTGCGCCCAGTTGCCGTAGTTATCCCAGTTATAGCCCAGTTTCTGCGCCCAGACCTTGTTATCGTCCTGGTAATCCACCTCGCGGCGGTCGGAGACATCGGCGAAGACCGATAGCACGCCCTTGCTGCCGACATAATGCACCAGCTTGCCGTTGAGCTGCCAGTAGTTCTGGCCGATGTCGCCGTGCCCTCTCCATTTGTCGGTGAGGTTGTACGCGCCGGTAAGATAGAACTTCGTGTGGCCGATCAAGCCGCTCTCGAAGCGGGCGAAGGTGCGATAAGCATTCCAACTGCCGAGCGTCTGGTTGACGGTGAAGCTGCGTTTGTCGGAGGGGTCGGCGGAGTAGAACTGAAGCGTGCCGCCCAGGTTGCTTGTTGACGCCGTCTCCAGCGCCCCGGCGCCCTGCGAGACGACGATGCGGCCTACGTTTTCATCGGTAATGGCGCGGCTGATGTGCAGGCCGTTCCAGTTGCCGTAGGACATATCGCCCAGCGGGATGTCGTCAAGCGTAAAGCCGAGCTGATTCTGGTTGAAGCCGCGCACCGAGATGCGCACCGCCCACTCATAGGAGCCGTAGGGATCGGCGGCCTGGAAGTTCACGCTGGGCAGTTGCGCCACGCTCTGGATGGGGCTGGTGCCCGGAGTTTCTTCCAGCAGCACGGCTGACTGCATCTCCTGCTCCACGCGGAACTCGCCCGGCGCGGTGACCACGACCGTCTCGGTGATCTTGGGTAGCGGAGACGTCGCATCGGAAGCCTCGGGAGCCGGCCCCTGGGCAGCGGCAACCGCGGCGCCGAGCAACACAAGTAACACTGGATGGAATGAGAAATGGCCTCGAATCATGATTTCACCTTTCTTGGAATGCGCATCCGAGCTATACGCGCGGTATGCGAGTGGAAGAATGCGCAAAGCCTTTGGCGGCATGCGCACCCTGGCTCTGGCCTGGCATGAGCGAGCCGATGCCAGACGCAGCGCGCCCCGAGTCGGTAGGGGGGTACGGCCCCGGCGCGCGCAAACTAGAGAGCTTAGTTTGAATCTTGATGAAAGACGAAGAAAGGGCTGTTAGAAACAGATGAATAATCGGCTAATCAGCCTGCGTCGCTGCCGGGTCCCTGACCACTTGAAGTTGCACTCTTCTCCGTGCCCCATCCTTTCGCCTTTTTTCTGGCGAAAGGGTGGGAGACCACAAACCTACAGGTCCGAAATAACGCGGTCAGAGACCTGGATTTTTTCTTTAGCGGGCAAGCTTCAACGCTGGCTCCTTGGCGGCAGGCAGGCTCACGCCCAGAATTCCAGCGACCGTGGGCGCAATCTGGCGCATATCGATAACTCCAAGATCGCGTCCCCGCGCCACGCCCTCGCCCATAACAAAAAACGAAGCCCGCATCTCGGGATAGGACGGCAGGTAGCCGTGTGTGCCTTTCACCGGAGGCTGATCGCTGACCAGCGCGCCTGACAGAGCTGAGCCCATGGTGAATCCAGGCTGCAATGCCAATACAAATTCGGCATCGGGAAATCCGCCCGCCTGCTTGATCTCCGCCTTTTCCAGAATCCTCGCGATTCCGTTCGCCGGATCAGCCGCCAGCCGAGTGAGCAGCAGGCGCGCTTCTTCGCGTGTCTTCGCATCTGATGGGTCGTGCAGCATGATCGCCGCCAATCCGCCCGTCGCCCAGGGCCCAGCCTTCCATGAAAGGACGGTAACTTTGCCGTTCGCCGCGGTTTTAGCCTCAATCAGACCGGCTTCCAGGAATGGAATGGCGATATTCAACGCGTGATGCACATTCACGAATCCATGGTCGGAGACAATGACCACGACAGTCTTCGGATCGTTTTTCTTTGCCGCGTCGATCAGTTCAGCCACCATGCCATCGACCGCTTCCAGTGTCTTGTTGGCGTCCTCGCTGTATACCCCGCTCACGTGCTCCGACTCGTCCAGAGCGCTCAGATGCACGGTCATGAATCCCGGCTTCTGATGTTCGAGAATGTCGAGCGAATAGCGCGTGCGCACGCGGTCGCCCTCGACGGTCGTGTCATTGCCCATCATGTAAGGGCCGAGGCGCTTTTGCAGGTCGAACAATAAGCCTTCGGGGCGCGAAATGGCCGCCATCAATTCAACGTCCTGCCGGTTGGCGTCCTCGGGATCGACCGAATCGTTTGAGGTGCGCCAGTACTCGGGAATCAGCGTATCGACGCTCGTCGCGTTCACGCTGACCGGCCAACTTACGCTTGCCGTGCGGATGCCTTTCTGATGCGCCGCATCCCACAGCGTCGGCACGCGGATGTCGCCTGCATACCAGTACCAGGCGCCGTCCATCGTGAGCTTCGGGTCGAAGACCGTGTTGTTGACGATGCCATGCTCCGCAGGCCAGACGCCCGTGATCAGCGTCGTGTGATCCGGATAGGTGACCGTCGGCAGCACCGCGACCACGCCGTCGGCATAGCTCCCTTCGCTCAGAAAGCGCCGCAGAGTCGGAACCCGCAGCCCATGCTCGGCGGCATGGGTCACGCACTCAGGCTTCAGGCCGTCGATGGAAATCATCAGGACCGGCGCGGCCTGCGCCACTGCAAGCTGAGAAAGGAAGAATGCAAAGACGATCAGCGAAGAGCGAAACGAGTTGCGCAATAGGCAAGCCATGCCCTCAGTAAACAACCCGATGCAGTCGCGAGCGATGAATCGCAGATGAAAATCGGTGACAACTCTCATGCCGCCGAGCGAATTCTTGATTTACGCCAAAATCGCCAATGCACTCACTCTTGATCCGGTATAAACCGATTGCATCACCAAAGATTTGTCATCCTGAGCGGAACAGACCTCGTTTTTTGAGGCCTGCGGAGTCGAAGGACCCGCGGTTTTTTTCCTCTCTCCAATTTCGCCGTCCAATCGCGCCGGATCAATAAGCCGCATCCAGCGAAAGACTTCTGGATTCCGCCTCGTGACCCTCTCAGAGCGCCGCTTCACAGGCCGCGTAAAAACCATGTTTCGTATCAGGCCGCGACTTTTAGCCCGCCCTGAGCGAAGTCGAAGGATACCGAAACTCGCCAACCAAGAATCCTTCCTGGCTACAAGGGCGTTTCAGTGGAGCGATCCTGAAAGAGGCCATTCCTTCAAACCTCGGTTCCCATAACAAGGGACCGGGGCCACCCGCCGCGAAAGATTCTTTTGCAGTTTATTGATTTTACATTTTGCGCAAGGTCTTGAAAATCAATCGCAAACTCTATACCCCCCGGGGGTGTGGGGGGGAGGGGGGGTACGGACCGGGCACATCCCTGACAGATTGAACCGGGCACATCCCCGACTCTTTCAAGTATGCGCCGCAGAGGGTTAATTGTCAGCAGAGAGCGGAGCCGAGATCGTGAACTTCCGTGGTCCGGAGTTCCGGACCACGGAAGTTCATTTTTGTGCGGAATCCTGATGCGTCGGAAGCCGGGGAGGCGACCCACAACGGCGTTTCAGAGGAGCGATCCTGGAAGATGCCATTCCTCAATCCCCGGACCCCAAATGCGAGCGACCGGGGCCACCCGCCAGCTCCCTACTTTGCCTCCCCGCCCGGCGCGTAATACCCTTCCCGCGTGACCACAGTCAGGTCGTCTTTATTGGCCTTGAGCGCGATCTTGTGGAAGCCGCCTTCCTTGTCCACCACGTCCGGCGTATAGGTCAGCAGGTATTGGCCGCGCAGCTCCTCGGCAATCTGACTGTAGATTTCTTCAAGGTTTTCCTTCTTCTTGGCCTCAAAATAGCGGCCTCCGGTGCGCGTCGCGATCTTCTCCATGATCTTCTTGCCGTCCACCGCTGGCGCGCTCTCACCGCCGCCGCGCCGTCCGCCGCCACTGCCAGGCCAGCCGCCGCCGCCACCGGGATAGCCGCCGCCACCGCCATGGTGTCCGCCGCCCCCCGGATTACCACCGGCCCCGGAACGCTCCTGTTCGCCTTTGAAGTAGATGGTGTAAACGGCCAGGCTGGCCCGGTCCGCAGCGTCCACCGCGTCGTTCAGCGTCATCTTGCTGCCCCGGTCCACGCCGTCAGAGAAGACGACCAGCGCCTTGCGCCCGTCCTTCGGCTTCATCAAATCATCACCGGAAGCCAGGTAAATCGCGTCGTAGAGCTGCGTGCCGCCGTGGCCCCCGCGTCCCATCCCGCCGCCGCGCTCCCGGTCGTCGCCGCTGGTTTCCGGCCCCAGCGAGTCATGCTCCCGCTGCGTCGGCCCCATCTCATCCAGTTCGCGGTGCAGCTTGTTGCGCGATGCAGTGAAGTCCTCGAGCAGTTCCACTTCGCGGTCAAAATGGATCAGGAAGACCTGGTTCGAAGGGTTGCTGGGTTCCTCGGGCAGCATCGTGTCCACAAACTTCTCCGCCGCCTTGCGCTCGCTTTCCATTGCCCCGGTGACGCTGCGGCTGGTGTCAACCAGCAGCCCCAGCCGGAAAGGCAGATTGCTTTCGCGCGTAAAGCTCTTGATGGCCTGCGGACGCCCATCCTCGGTCAGCGTGAAGTCGCTGATTTTGAGGCTCGTCACCAGCGCGCCCTTCTTGTCGCGCACAGTAACGGGCAGCAAAACCTCGCGGGCCTGGACCTTCAACGTGACTGGTTGGCCGGAAGCAGGCTGCTGGGCAGAAATCGCCGCCGGCGGCATGAAAGCCAGAGCGAGCATTAATGCGGATAGGGGGGAAAAGGATCGAATTCTCATCGCCGTCAAAGTGTGCACACTTTCATTTTATTTAGACGAGGCTCATCGCGTAGCGTTGACCGGCTTACGCTGTTTCTTGAACGCTCCAGGCAATGTTTGGCCAATGAGTTGCGTGGCGCCCTCCATGGGGATTCCGTCGATCTCCTGTCTGCCTGAGCGGCGGAAACCGTAATAGTCGTTATCCAGGAGAATCGCCAAGAGGTTTCGCATAAACAGTATTGGGCCTGCAACCGGGAAACCGCGATGATGTGTTTTGTCTCAGACCGGTGTAGCTGCTAGGTTTTATTTATGAATCCTGGGCAGCTGGCTCCTGTTCTGACTCCGCATGGGCGTCTCTCGCTGGCGATGGAGGACGACGCCATTGCACTCGACGCCGTGGTCGCGAAGCGCTTGCAGACGGCGTTCGCGCGCGGCGCGGGCCATGGGCTTCTGCAACTCGGAGCCGGCGAAGTGGGAACGGCGCTGCCCGCTGTCTTCTCATACTGGCGTGAGTTTGCAGCTCGCTATGTCACCGTACTCTGCACAACCCTCGGCTGCTTCTCAGAGAAGCTGGCGGCCTGCTTCTGAGCCGCCTCACTTCAGGGATGATTCTGTCTTCACCGGAAGATTGAGCAGGCGGCGCAGCGCGTTGATATCCGGACGCACAATACCAGCGCTCAACGGCACTTCGTTCTGGCGTTCCCAGCCTTGCAGCAGGGCCTCGACCATTTCTTTGCCGTCCGGATCGGCGACCGCCTGCAACGGCGTGCGCCCACCCAGGGCAGGAATCTTGGTGCGAACCCATCCCTCGACCTCCTTCTGCACCTCCGCCTCAATCTGGCGGCGGATGGCAGGGTCGCGCATCAGGTCGTCCTGGTCGATCTCCTCTTCGGCACCGCGCAAGGCATTCCTTTGCTTCGCGTGCTTCAGCATCTGTTCAGGCGTCTCCGTTTCCGTGCCGGCGTGTGTCGCCTGGGAGCCAAGGCGTAGCTCGATCTCTTCCCGAATCTGCTTGGCGCGGTTGGCTGAGTTCACTTCCACCAGCAGCGTCTTCCCGAAGATCTTCAGATGACCCAGGATGGTGCTCTCCCACGTCGGGTGCATCTTGTTGCCCTTCTTGATCCAGGCAAATTCGATACTCAGCAGCGAGCCGTCGGAGTTTCGCTCCGCCCCTTCGAGCAATGTCTCCTTGTCCACACCCCAAGCCAGTGGAGCGAGAGCGTCAAAGGTCGACTGCGCCGATTGGGTGTTGAAATGGAGTTTGTGAGAGAGAAACGGCTCCCCATCGGTGTTTAGCAATGTCGGCGGTTTGTTCAGGGCATCGCGAATATCGAGGTACACGGTGCGAATCTCATCGGCATACCGCGTCAGGTCGGCGGCGGCAAGTTCGCGGTTTTGCCTCTTGATCTTGCGCTGCAATTGCGCGCGCAGCTTGATGATCTCAACCTTCCTGCCGGGAGGAATGGGACGCGGCGCCAATCTGCCCAGTGTGGCAACTTCGGGCAATATCCAGATCTGTGCATAGAGCACGTCTCCGGGCCGCATTGTCTCGCTTCCCGAGTGCTCCTCGATCTCGGTTTCCTCGCCGATCAGAAGATCTCGCAGCACCGCACCCTGCCCCGGATGGACGCGGACAATCTCATAGAAGCTGACCGGCCGCGTGATGGCCTGCTCCAGAATCAGATACTCCAGGCCGGAGAGGCGGCTTGCGGCTTTTTTCAAATATGCCTGCGCGACCACGCCGCCCCGAGGCTTCAGCGCACGCCGGCGAAGAGGCTTTTCCGGGTCCCACTCAAACAGAACATACGGGCTGAAGATGCTGATTTCCTCTGGCATGCCGCTCAAGGGAACTGGGTCATCATCCTGATTGAAGTCCGCCCAGGCATCGAGAAGGGCGTCGCCAAAGTCGCGCTTCATAAGCCGCATCAAATCTGCCGTGAGGTGGTCAGAGGCGTCGCGCTGCCTGCTCCATGGCGTGTCAAGCGTCTCCGGGCCAGGGAAGGCGAGGGTTGCTTTCGATAGACAGCACTGCTTGTACTTCTTGCCGCTGCCGCAGGGACAGGGATCGTTTCTGCCGGTCTTCTCGCGAGGATGAGAACGCATACCGCCAGCATATCGCGACGAACCGTCGTGCGGGTAGATCAGAAAACCTGACAGAACGCCTCGATCAAGAAGGCAGATATGCTTAACGTTGACGACAGACTGTTTTAAAATCTTCAGTGGTATTGCATTGGCTCCGTCAGGCCGCTCGGGAAATTGCTGTTCGGCGAGTAGAGAGAAGCCGCCACGAATGGAACGTACAACATGGAGATACGCACGATGGAAGCTCCAGGTCTGACCAAGCTCGAAGAGCGTGTCTATCGCGCGGCAGATGCAGCCTTGGTTTGCCAGCACTACGTCAGCGCCATCGACGTACTGTGTGGAATGGGACTCCTGGCATCCTCTGCGGTTGACTCCTGGCGCAAGGGCCGCGTCGATTTCCTTGAGCGGGAGATTCAAGGCAGTCAGAGCAAGATCTCTTTGTCCATGGCGATCTTCCGGCGGTGGGCACTGGAGAAGGGTCTCAAGCCAAGCGAGACCGGCTACGTGCGACATGTCCGGTCCGGGACCGTGCCTTTGCAATTCTCCATCACCGGCGACCCGCAGATCGAAAAGAACTACCGCACGCACTACCTGTCGCCCATGCTCTCGGAACGCAAGCAGCAGAAGCTCCAGGAGAAGCTCAACAAGGCTCCGCTGCCGGTCGTGTTTCTGAACCTGCGCCATGCGCAGTGCTCGGAATGTGGAGCAGAGATTGAGCAGGACGCCATGCTCTTGATGGAGGCGGAGCAGCCGCTTTGCCTTCCTTGTGCGCGGCTTGGCGGCTTGGAGTTTGTTCCGTCGGGCGACGCTGCCTTGACGCGCCGGGCCACAAAGTACAGCCAGCGATCCGCCGTCGTCGTGCGCTTCAACCGGTCACGCAAGCGCTACGAGCGGCAAGGCGTTTTAGTGGAAGATGCCGCGCTGGAAAAGGCCGAGCAGGAATGCGTTCAGGATGCCGGGGAGCGAGCGGCGACGCGGGCACGGGCTGCGCTGCAGCGAGGCGAACAAGACCGCAAACTGGTTGCGCGGATGATCAAGCTGATCGCGGAGTTGTTCCCTGGATGTCCGTCTGGCGAAGTGGCTGCCATCGCCGAACATACCGCACTCCGGGGCAGCGGTCGCGTTGGCCGTTCGGAGGCGGGGCGAAATCTGGATGAAAAAGCACTGACCCTGGCGGTTGGCGCCGCAATTCGCCACAACCACACCACCTACGATGAGTTGCTGGCCAGAGGTGTGGACCGCCGTGACGCGCGCCTGCAGATCGCCGGCAAAGTCGAAGAGATCTTGGCGAGATGGCGCAGGAAGACATCACTTGAACAAAGCGTGACCAAAATCGATCAGTGAATCACCGGCCGATATTGCGGGCTCGTTTTTGGCGGAGGCTGCCGATCTGACACATTACGCCCTCCTTGAATGAAGGTTTTTAGCACTTGTAACAATCCTGTAAAACATCGCAGTTCTCCATCCGGCCGATTCATCACTCTCTGAGCGGAGATCAGAAGATTTCGCTCGAATGCCAACCCGCCCGCCTCATCTCGACCCGTCGTGCGGAAACCCGTTTCCCTCCATGGATTTTGTCATGCTTCCGCCATAAACGAGGTGGATCATGCCGACCCGCCTCGTGGCGCCGAAGAAGAGACTTTTTGGGCAGAATTCAGACCGGAACTCCCTCGTGTTTTGCCGCAACTGCTCATCTCGCCGATTCGGATGGCGTTCAGTAATGTCACTGGAGATCGGCAATCGCCAGCACTGCCGAGGTCGAGGGCGTGTTCGGAGTGAATGTTGCGAAATCCGAAGCCAACACACGAGACACGGGACCAGCACAAAAAGGCAGGCCGCCGATTTGACGGACATTCCCTTGCATATCCGGAGTGTAGCCGAGGTCCGGCCGGCGTCAAGGCCGCGCCAGGCGCGCCGCCTTCGCGGTGAAGAGCCTTGACTCCGGCCTCTGCGCCTCGGCTTACGATTCAGCTATTCCAGGAGTGTCATCTCCCACCTTTGGCCGAGGATTACGCGCTATTCCGCCCAGAAGAAAGGCTTCGCATTTTGAGAACGAGGAAAGCATACTTGTTACAATGAATGCTGATAGCGTGCTCGCCTCACCTTAGGTCAGCAGACGGTTCGTGACATCCGGTGTGGGCAATACGAGGTTTTGGCCTTTAGAATGAAGGTCGAATCGCCGTCAAATCCGAACACTGGCAGGAATAGATGCCTTCAGATCTTTCGTCTTCCGAACTACAAGAACACGCAGATGCCTCACTGGTGCCGCCCACTCCCACGCAAGTTATGGGCGACGACGAGATCTCTTTGCTGGATCTGCTGATTGTTCTTGCCGAGCGGAAGCGGATTATTCTCTTGGTCACGGCAGTCTTCGCAATCGTCGCGATCATTATTTCGCTGCTCCTGCCTCCGCGCTACATCGCCACGGTGACTTTGCTGCCCCCGCAGCAGGGTTCCTCGATGGGCGCCGCGCTGGCCTCGCAACTGGGCTCCATGGGCGGCATGGCCGCGCTGGCCGGTGGAAGTCTCCTCAAGAATCCGAACGACATGTTCGTTGCCATGTTCAAGAGCCGCACAGTTGAAGATGCCATGGTGCAGCATTTCGGCCTGATGCAGGAGTACCACGCGAAGCTTTCTTCCGATGCGTGCAAAGCTTTCGAGGGGGCTGCTACCGTGGACGGGAGCGGAAAAGACGGCCTGATCCGTATCTCCGTCCAAGATCGTGATCCCCGTCGTGCCGCGGATCTTGCCAATGGCTATGTCGATCAATTTCGCATCCAGTCCCAGCATATGGCGATCACGGAAGCCTCGCAGCGCAGGCTTTTTTTCGAGCAACAGCTTGAGCAGGCGAAGGATAATTTGGCCAACGCCGAAGAGGCCATGAAGCAGACCGAACAAAAGACGGGTGTGATTCAGCTTGATAGCCAGGCGCGCGCCCTGATCGAATCGGCTGCGTCTCTTCGCGCCGAGGTCGCGGCAAAAGAAGTGCAGCTTCAAGGAATGCGGACATACGCCACCAGCGAGAATTCCCAAGTGGTGCAAGCGCAGCAGGAACTGGACAGCATGCGTGCCCAGTTGGCCAGGCTGGGAGGCTCTGAGGACAGCGCCAGTGGAGGGCTCATCGTTCCCAAAGGTCAGGTTCCCGAGGCGGGTCTTGAATACGTTCGCAGGCTACGGGACGTCAAGTATAACGAGACGATTTTCGATATCCTTGCGCGGCAATTCGAGGTTGCCAAGCTGGACGAGGCAAAGCAGGGCGCATTGGTCCAGGTCGTTGATCCTGCTGTTCCGCCCGACAGAAAATCCTCTCCGAAGCGCGGCCTCATCGTGATCGGGGCCACTGCAGTTGGGTTCTTCATCGGACTCTTCGTTGCATTGTTCCAGGCCGGCCTCCGGCACCTCAAGAGTGATCCAGAAGCCATCGTCAAGCTCCATCTACTGCGGAGATCCCTTTCTCTTAAAGGATAAAGAACCTCCTGAGTGGAAGCAGCTACGCACAGGATGCCGGTTCTTGATCCCGGATGAGAAGGCCATTCAGGTCAAAACTAGCTTTTGCCTATGGCGAGGAAGACTGGTTTGGAAAGCAAGTCTCCTCGCTAAGAATCGACGCAATTGTCTTTGGCAATTGCGTCCTACCTCTTTCTTAAACGGAACCGGCAGATGTATATGGTTCAGCTTCTGCTTCTGCAGGATTTGCAGCATTGTTGCACCCAATGCTGCAACTGAGCTCTTGCAAAAGATGCTTTAGCTACTGAACTCAAAGAATACGAGCTGCAGTCTCTAATGGCAACCGGATCGTATAAACTAAAAACGCGGTACCGTAAGTGGTCTCCGAAAAGGTTCACAATAGTCACTTCTACGAATAGCGTCAGTCCTGAAACGATTAAGTCAAGGGCAGAGGGGAATCATTCAATAAATGTCGACCATCTCTCGATCTCCGCACTCAGCAGGAGAGCATTATGAGTTTCTTGATGCATTACGAGGCATCGGGATTCTCGGAGTCGTGCTCGTGCATTCTGGCATTCAATCAGGACAGCAGCACGCGTTGTTTGCAATTGCTTTTACCGGACAACGCGGTGTTCAGCTCTTTTATATGTTGAGCGCATTCATGCTTTATTTGACGTTGGAGTCGAGGCGTACTGAACATTTTGAGTTGTCCAACTTTTATATAAGACGTTTCTTTCGGATTGCTCCACTATTCTATTTAGCTATCATCGGGAATATACTCTTAAATGGCCACAGCTTGATGGCCAATGGAAAAATCGGTGTACTTGGAATTTTATCAGGGTTTCTGTTCTTAAATGGGCTACGCCCGGAGACCATTAATAGCGTGGCGATTGGGGGATGGGCGATTGCGGTGGAAATGACTTTTTATCTGTTTGTTCCCCTGCTTTTTGCGCGGATCAAGAACCTGGAGCGCGCTCTCGCGCTGTTCATAGGTAGTTCTATCATATTGTTGCCTATCAGCCAATGGCTCGCTCATCGAGCCGTGTCCGGGGTCGTCGAGCAGTATTTTGCGTTCTTGTGGTTTCCTGTAGAATTTCCTGTTTTTGTACTGGGAGTCATCACCTATTTTGTTTGGAAAGACTATATGAGTCCAGTTTATCGGCAGAGTAAAGAACGGAGTTGTGTGGGAATGGAACGATCTCTTTCTCTCTTGCTGATTCTTGCAAGTGTAGTTTTATATATTTCAAACCTTCCATTCACAGACAGTAAGCTGTACTTATCATCCTTCTTGTTTCTCCCATTTATACTAGGGCTTTCTTTGCGCCCATGGGGACTGTTTGTCAATAGGTTCACCATATATTTGGGAAAGATATCATACAGCATTTATCTCTGTCATTTCTTTGTACTGTTACTTGTTGGATACCTATTGAATCGCCTCGATAGATTACCTAGTCACTTCGTCTCTAGCACTTTGATTGGTAAGCCCGCCGGTCTTATCGCTGTATTTGTCCTGACACTCGTGATATCTATTCCACTTTGTATGTTCACATGGAGATGGGTTGAACAGCCCGGCATTCGCTTGGGAAAAAGATGGATTGCACGGCGAGAGCAAAGCGCGTTTGTCAGCAATCAAAGCGTGCACACTGAGTAATTCTGCTATCTACCATACCATGCGGCCGTACGTCGAATTGATTCTTCGAGGGTTGTAGTTTCGCGCAATCCAAGCACTTTCTCAGCATGATCGATTGAGGGAACATAGCGTGCAGGTGCAGCTTCCGGAATGGCCTTTTGGCCCACATGAATATCCATGTGCGGGTTAAGCGTTGCGGCCACTACCTTGGCGAGTTCGAGAATGCTGACATCGTGTTCCGAGCCGACGTTGAACGGCACAAGTGGAGGTGCCTTGAACAGAATGGTCCATAGCCAAATGGCAAGGTCGGCAGTATACAGATAAGAGCGCCGCGGTGTGCCATCGCCCTTAATCTGAATGGGGCGGTCGGCAAGAACGTCGCCGATAAAATTGCCAATGGCGAAATGCTCATTGAGGGGCAGGTGAGGTCCGCAGAAAGCCCAGCAGCGGGCAATCTTACACTCCAAACCTGCTCGCTTCTGATAGATTGCGCATAGAAGCTCTGAAGTACGTTTGCTTTCCGCGTAAACATTAGCAGGATTCAACGGGTCGGGAGCACCTTCATAGCTCTCGGGCACGTGCGTCATGTCATCAGGCTGTTTGCCATATACTGCGCCTGAACTCGTGAGAAGGAGTTTGTTAGTTCCATGCGTTGCAGCGAACTCAAGAGTGTGCTCTGTACCAGCAATAATGGTGGAAAGCATCTCAAGCGGGGCTTCTGTCGCCTGCTTTGTTCGTGCTTCTGTCGCGGCGTGGATAACGTATCGGTATTCTCCGTCTGGAAATACAAAATTGCGTACATCACCGGTGTAGAGATTCACCGCCGGATCGGCTGCCAGGTGTGGGCACTTCTGCGCGAAGGCTGACGGGTTCCGTGTAAGAATCGTTAAATGCGCGCCGAGCTTCTCAACACGATTGGTATGAACAAAACTTTCCGCTAACCAGCAACCGAAAAAACCAGTTCCCCCTGTCATGAAAATGCGCTTTCCTCGCGCCTCGTTCCAGAGATCGCGCGTGTGCGCTGATATAGCATCCATATCAATGTTTGGTAGAGGAGGGGCCATTTGATTTCTCCAGTGAATTTTGCAACATCAATTCGACCGAGATCGTGAGGCGCACAAAGCTAGGAAACATGCAAGTATCTAAAGACCTTAGCCGCCACTTTGGCTGGTAGCTCTGGCGACATCAGATGCAGCGGATTTGATTCCATATTTCCATCCAATCCAACCCGACTGGTAATCTTCGGAAAATACGTCTGATTGGGATCGATCTTCACCAAGAATGCGGCCGGCCCATTCGATTCAAAAAGGCGCAAAAACTCCTGATCCTCCTGATAGCCCGTGCTGATAGGCCTCAGCGGTATTCCATAGGCGGCAAAGAGAAGTTCCCAGTTGGGAATACCAAGACCGGTCTCCTTATCACAGCCTACAGAGTGGCCATCAAAGTAGTTTTTCTGGGTCATGCGAATTGAGGCATAGCCGTTATTTTCAAAAATGAATATCTTCAAGTTCAAGCGATTCGCACTGACTGTCCCAAGTTCCTGAAGATTCTGCGTGAACCCGCCATCTCCTTCAACAAGAATAGTTCTGCGCCCATTTGTCGCAAACGCTGCGCCAATTGCCCCGCCCAGTCCATATCCCATTGCAGCAAGTCCACCGCTGTTAAACACCCGCTGTCCTTGCTTCACCTGGAAGGTTTGCTGCATCACCGTGTTCGCGCCTCCGCTGCTGCACGGCACCACAACATCGTGATTCGTAGAAAGCTCTGATAACCTAAGGCAGAACTGATAAGGCGAGATAAATCCAGCCCCGCTCAAGTTCTGCGGATCGTCCAGAGGAATCAGTTCCTTCACCTCTCGACAGAAGCCAACCCACTCGCTGTAATCTCCATAACCTGTTTGCTCCGCGATGAATTCCAACACTACGTTTGCATCGCCGCAAATCGGGAGATCCACCCTCGGGTGTCCCTTCTGCAATTCCGTAAGATCGCAGTCAACTTGCACTACTTCGCCTACAGGAATGAATTGTTTCCAGTTGAATCCAGTCTGCTGCAGACCTAGCCGCGTTCCCAACGCCACCAAGAGGTCTGCTTGTTGAATTAGGATATTTGCCGATCGCTGGCCCCATGTATTGGGGCGGCCAAAGAACATTGGATGATCATCCGGAATCCGGTCCAGTCCATTCCAAGTCACCATGACTGGCACACCCAATGTAGCAAGCCTATTCAGTACGTGGGCCGCCGTCGTACGGTTTATCCCACCGCCCAAAAGCAGCACCGGACGCTTAGCCTTCTTAAGCTGCGATACCACCTCCATCAACTTCTCGCGTGGGATCTCAGTGAACTTATACTTGGTCCTCACACTCAACCCATGATTCAACTCTTCCGGGCTCACGCGTGCGCCTTGTAAATCAAGTGGAATCTCCAGGAATACCGGTCCCTTTCGCCCGCAGCTTCCAGCTTCGGTAAGTTCTGAGAATTCCGGCCATGTCCACATCCTGTCCATCAGAACGGACTTCACTGTTACCGGCCTCGCAATTGTAACTCCATCAATTTCCTGAATGCCCCGCTGACGCACCTTACCGCGCGCAAGATCGGCAACTTTTACCTGCCCACCGATCACCAGCAGTTCTCGGCTCTCCAAGTAAGCGCCAGCCATTGCGGTCACGATATTTGTCATGCCGGGGCCCGCTGTTACCAAGGCAAATGCCCTCCCAGTGACTGATACTTCATTGAAGTATTCCACTGCAATTCCGGCAGCCACCTCATGTATAACTGGTACGCAGGTCATCTTCTTGCTGCAGCTCTCGACAAGATGCATAATGTTCCCGCCCGCCACAAAGAAGCAGTGGGTATATCCCAACTCTGATAACCAGGTAACAAGTTGATCGCTGTACTTCATCGTTCCGTGTCCCCTTGGCATAGCATGTTTTCTATGGCTTGAAACTTCTCAACCTGAATATCAGCTTCAAGAACGCGCCCGTAGCCGTACGTCACATAGATAAAACGTACGCCGTTGCCTCTCGCGGCTTCTTGATCTTCGTTTGTATCGCCGACCATTGCGGAGAATGCAGCTTCTATTCCTTGATCTCTTATCAACTCAGCTAGCATCTCGGTCTTGTTTGCATACTTTGGGATGCGCGTATCGAGCGTTAGCACCTTCTCAAACACTGCATTGAGCCCGAGGTTCTCCAGCATCTTTTCTGTTGGTATTCTTGGCTTATTCGTTACAACAAACAGTCGTATCCCAGTTCTGCCAAGCCGTAAAAGGCCCTCCACCACGCCGTCAAACGGAATGGCCTTCCGCCATCCTTTCGCGTCGTAATCCGCGCGAAATTCCTTTTCTATTACAGTAACTTCGTCGGCGGTTAGGGACGGCTCAAGCCTTCGCGCAATTATATTGATCGGAGGGCCCACCAGGCTCGACAAATCACAGGTAGGAATCTCCCGGCCAGCGGCATTGAAGGCCGTCTTCAGAGATGTGCCTATTCCCGGGGCTGAATCGACCAGCGTCCCGTCCAAGTCAAATACCAGCGCCCTTAGTCCGGGCAGAGAACCTGCCTTGAGCATTGGCTGTGCATCGCTCATTCGCCGTTCAACACGTGCCAGCGCTTCTCCAACATATCGATGCGCCTTGCATCCTCCTGCTGGATGTGCCCGTAGAAATCGCGCTTGTTCAGGAGCCAGAGAAGCTCGAAGTGAACCGCATTGAGCAGGCCTTTCTCGATGTTCGGAGCGGTCAGTGCGGCAGCATCAAAGATCACTTTGCGGGTTTCGAAGCGGGTAAGATGAACATTCTTGATCTTGCGGAGAGCAGGCAGGGAATCCATAGAGACGCCGCCACCCACCACCAGATCCAAGCCATTCGCCTTCGCAGCCTGTGCAGTCTTGAGCACATACTCAGTGATGACATCATCGTTGATCGAATCGCGGGAAAGGTTATGCGACAACGTGAAGTCCACGCGCCCAAACACGATGCCAGCGATCGGTGCCGACTTGGCGGAGAATGCGGCCATTGCATCCAACGCATTGAATGCCTGGACGGTTTCCAAGTTGAAGAGGAACTGGGTATCCTGCTGCTCCTCCTTCAAGTAGACCTTCTCCACCGCGTCGGCAAATTTTGAAAGCGCGTAAGGGCTTTCGATCATCGGTGCGATGGTGTAGTCCACACCGATCTGCTTGCTCTCGATGAGATCGCGCATCGCCTCGCAACCGCCGATCTTCAGACCGAGTTTGAGGTCGGCTTTACGTCCGATATCCAGGAGACGGAGGAGTTCTTCCACGCGAGTGCCTTCCGCCTCAAACTCCGCCTTGACCGCAACGTAGCCATACTCATTCTTTCCCATTTTGAGTAAATCGAGCATTTTCCGTTCGCACGAGTTCATGATTGATACGCCTTCCTTCCTGCTTTGCAGCGGTAGTCTGCACTGAGTGTGTTTTGCCGCTCATGGAATCCACTATCACGCGCTGAACTGGCAACTTCTTATGCACATTCGGGTCATGTTTTCTGGCGCACTATTGAGATAGAAATGCACGAATGGCATCCGCCACATATTCGAGCATGGGCTTTGTCAGGCCCGGATACACACCGAGCCAAAACACATTATTCATCACAAAATCCGTATTTGGCAAGTTGCCAACAACACGGTACGCGCAGTCTTGGTATGCAGGCTGACGGAGGAGATTGCCCCCGAACAGAAGCCGGGTGCCAATCTTCTTGGCGTCAAGAGCACGAATAAGGTTCTCCCGCGTAAAATGTGTGTTTTGGCGAACTCCAATCGGAAAGCCAAACCACGATGGATCAGATCCCGGCGTCGCTTCGGGAAGCAGAAGGTAGTCCTCGACCGGCTTAAGCGCAGAAAGCAACCACTGAAAATTCTCTTTGCGACGATCTATGAAATGGGGAAGCTTTTCGATTTGTGAAGTTCCGAGAGCAGCTTGCATGTCGGTAGCTTTTAGATTGTAGCCAATATGAGAATACGTGTATTTGTGGTCATATCCGCGAGGCAGACTCCCTAATTGCCAGTCGAAACGCTTGCCGCATGTGTTGTCATTGCCGGGGTGACACCAGCAGTCGCGGCCCCAGTCACGGAACGACTCAATAAGTACTCGCAAATTCGGTTTGTCTGTAAGTACAGCCCCGCCTTCCCCCATGGTGATATGGTGCGCGGGATAGAAACTGACCGTTGCGATGTCGCCAAAAGTGCCCACCTGGCGCCCCTTCCAAGTGGACCCAAGCGCATCACAACAGTCCTCGATCAACCAGAGATTGTACTTCTTCACAAATGCGGTGACGGCATCAAGGTCAAAGACATTCCCCAATGTGTGCGCGAGAATAACAGCTTTGGTCTTTTCGCTGCGGGCAGCTTCGAGTTGGCTGACATCAACCTCGTACGTGGGCAACTTGACATCTATAAAAACAGGTACGAGATGATTCTGAAGAATTGGATTGACGGTAGTCGGAAAACCTGCGGCAACGGTGATTATCTCATCGCCTGGTTGGAGCCGACGGGCGCCGAGCTTCGGCGAAGTAAGGGCACTGATGGCAAGGAGGTTGGCGGAGGAGCCGGAGTTGACGAGCGAGGCGCAGCGGACACCGACAAAACGCGCCAACTTGCGTTCAAAATCTTCGGCAAAACGCCCCGTGGTAAACCAGCAGTCAAGTGCCGAATCCACTACGGAACTCAGATCGCCGCTATCAATTACCTTACCTGATACCGGAACAGGCGACTGGCCAGGATTGAATTCGGTTGGAGGAAAAGCGGTGGAAAAATACTGTGCTGAAAGGTCGAGAATTTGCTGACGAAGTTGTGTCGTTTTTTTTGCCTGTTCAGTCATTGAGCGCCTCTGGAAATTATACACAATCATCCATGTTTAGTACACTATAGAGAAGCCGAAGTATACTAAGAGACAGGACAGGAAAGAGCACCCCCCATGCCTTCCTGCGGTTAGTCTGGCGCAGGAAGGCATGCCGCGTGGGCGTTAAGAGGCTGAGATGAAAGCGGTTATTCTGGCAGGCGGGCTTGGAACACGCCTTAGCGAAGAAACGGGCACGCGCCCCAAGCCAATGGTGGAAATTGGCGGGCGGCCGATTCTATGGCACATCCTGAAAATCTATTCGCAGCACGGAATCAACGACTTTGTTATCTGTTGTGGATACAAAGGGTACCTGATTAAAGAGTACTTTGCCAATTATTTCTTGCACATGTCTGACGTGACCTTCGACATAAGTGAGAACCAGATGCATGTGCGGCAGAGTGTTGCGGAGCCATGGCACGTTACTCTTGTGGATACTGGAGACAACGCTGGTACGGGCGGGCGCATGAAAAGGATTGCTTCGTATTTGGAAGGAGAAGATGCTTTTTGCATGACCTATGGAGACGGTGTGAGCGACCTTGATATTTCTGCGGAGATAGCCTTCCATAGGAGCCACGGGAAACTGGTGACAGTGGCGGCGGTGCAGCCACCGGCCCGCTTTGGTGGATTAAGCATCGATGGAACTTCCATCAGCACATTTCAGGAAAAGCCAAGTGGTGAAGGTGGATGGGTCAATGGAGGTTTTTTCGTCCTTTCACCGGCAGTCATGAACGAAATACCCGACGAAAGCTCAATGTTTGAACAAGAACCTCTTCAAAAACTCACTGAAATGAAGCAGGTACAAGCGTTTTTTCATCGCGGCTTTTGGCAGCCGATGGATACACTTCGGGACAAGCAGAGGCTGGAAGGACTCTGGGCCAGCGGGAGGGCGCCTTGGAAGACATGGTAAATCCGTGGCAGGGACGGCGAGTTTTCCTGACCGGGCATACTGGCTTTAAGGGCGGTTGGCTCGCACTCTGGCTTGCCAGCCGGGGAGCGCTGATTCGAGGATATGCGCTGGACCCGGAGACCGAACCAAATCTATTCACCGCCGCGTCTGTGGGAAGCGTCGCAGAGGATGTGCGTGGTGATATCCGAGACTACCCGAAGCTGGAAGCTTCGATGAGAGAGTTTAGCCCCGAGGTGGTCTTTCATCTGGCGGCGCAGCCGCTGGTGCGCCGCTCATATACGGACCCGCTGGGCACGTATGCGACGAACGTCATGGGCACCGCACATGTTTTGGAAGCCGTCCGGAAGACGCCGAGCGTGCGCGCAGTGTTATGCATTACCACAGACAAGTGTTATCAGAATCAGGAATGGGTCTGGCCGTATCGCGAGTCGGACCCGCTGGGAGGGTACGATCCGTATTCTTCCAGCAAAGCCTGCGCAGAGATCGTGAGCTCGGCGTACCGAAGCTCCTTCTTCTCTGTCAACCAGATGCATGGACATCATGTCGCCGTGGCTACTGCACGTGCAGGCAATGTGATTGGGGGAGGGGACTGGTCGGAAGACCGGCTCATTCCGGATTTGATCCGCGGATTTCAGGCTAAACACCCCGTACTGATCCGGCGGCCGGAAGCGATTCGACCTTGGCAACATGTGCTGGAGCCGCTACACGGCTACATACTGTTGGCCGAGAAACTGCTTGCAGATCCTGCGAAGTTTGCTTCCTCATTCAACTTTGGCCCCTGCGAAGAGGATGCGTGGACTGTTAGCCGCATCGCGACCAAGCTTGCAAGTCTGTGTGGTGATGGGGCCTCCTGGTTATGCGATGACACTCCAAGCGTTCACGAGGCCCGCTATCTGAGGCTCGATGCAAGCAAGGCACATGTGGAACTCGGGTGGCAGCCGAAACTGCGAATCGAGTCAGCTTTAGTGTGGACAATGGCTTGGTACAGCGCTTGGCAAAAAGGCGAAGATATGAGGCGAGAGACGCGAGCCCAGATCACTGCATATGAAGAACTCCTTGGATAAGCCCTTTGTAATTTGCCAAAACCCTCGAATTGCTCACCGGCCGCCGATTTGGTTGTCCGTGTAGAATATACGCATGCCTGGTATTCATCCAATCGAAGCTGGATCTTTGCTTAGGCAAACAAGGAACTGTGGCCATATGAATGTAATTGGCAGCTGATATTCGCAGAATGAATTGGGCGCTAGCTGATGCTACACATAGCTCTGACTCGATGTGACGAAACTGTATTATAGGGGTGGAAGTTTGGCGATGTTGTCGTTTAGCAGGCAGCTTAAACATTTAGTGGGCCTGGATCGCGCCATTTTTTATACCATAATGGCGCGGTTCTGGGCCGCGATGGCGGGCATCGTAACACTCCTGTTGATAGCACGATATCTTTCGCCAAGCGAGCAGGGTTACTACTACACGTTTTATAGCCTGGTGGCTCTACAGATAGTTTTCGAATTGGGTTTCTCGTTTGTCATTCTGCAATTGGCAGCACATGAGCGAGCCCAGTTGACGTTCTTGCCAGACGGCCGAATCGAAGGCGATGCCGTTGCCCATTCGCGCCTAGCCTCGGTGATACAGAAAGCAGTTCGCTGGTACTCTATTGCCGGGCTGCTTATGGCCGGAGCGTTGTTGCCTGTAGGGTTCTATTTTTTCCAATCACATCAGTCCGCAGGCGCAATCGTTGCATGGAAGATGCCATGGTACCTGCTTGTAATCGCAGCAATGCTGGCTTTTCAGATCGATCCTGTCTTTTCCTTCTTGGAAGGATGTGGCTTCGTGGCGGAGGTGGCCCAGAGACGCTTGGCTCAAGCTGTGCTGGGAAGCTTCCTGGCCTGGGCTGCGATGCTGTCACATCATGGCCTCTATTCGGCCGCTATGGTGATCCTTGGCCAAGTTGCCGTAGGACTGGCATATTTGCTTTTCTCCAGGCATCGGCGTTTGCTGAAAAACCTGCTTCTATATCCAGTGCGCGAACATTTCGTTGGATGGCGGCGCGAAATCTGGCCTTTCCAATGGCGAATTGCAATCAGTTGGATCTGTGGCTACTTCATCTTCCAACTTTTTAGCCCAGTATTGTTTGCTTATCAGGGGCCTGTGGCCGCGGGTCAAATGGGTATGTCGCTCAATATCGCAACCGCCGTCGGATCGGTGGCGCTTGCCTGGATGAACACCAAAGCCTCTCCTTTTGGCGCCATGGTTGCGCGCGGCCAGTTTGTGGAGTTGGACAGGTTGTTCTTTCGCACGCTCTGGCAATCGACGATCCTGCTAGCGATTGGCGCCGGCATATTCTTCCTCGCTCTTCTGATTGGCGAGCATGATTTTCCAAAGCTTGCAACTCGAGTGTTGCCTCCCTGGGCGTTCTCTCTCTTGCTCCTCACTACGATCATCAATCATGTCCTCTATAGCGAAGCGCTGTACTTGCGCGCCCACAAGCAGGAACCGTTCTTGATCCAGGCGATTATTTCAGCGTTCGTGATTGGCTGCTCTACATTCTTACTTGCCAAGTATTGCGGAGTGAACGCGGTGGTGGTCGGCCTATTTGTGCAGGGGGTGATTGTCGGCCTGCCTTCTGGGACCTACATTTTTGTTACCAAGCGGCGGCAATGGCATAATATCCACGCTGGTGCGACAGCGTAAAATGCAAACCAGGGAGAGTATGACGAAACAGGAAGACATTTCGGAAAGCACGCGACCTCTACTGACAATTGCGATACCCACTTATAATAGGGTGGGCTGCTTGAGGGAACTGCTGTCTTGTCTCCTGGGCCAACTTGCCGCGGAGCCGCGCGTTGAGTTGATCGTCTCCGACAACGCATCACCCGACGAGACACCTGAGGTAGTTAAAGAATTTGCAGAGCATGGACTGCGTATTCGCTATATTCGCAACGCAACAAACATAGGCCCCGATGCGAACTTCTTGCAGTGCTTTGAACAGGCGCGCGGGAAATATGTATGGATATTTGGCGACGACGATGTGATTATTCCGGGAGGCATCGCCACTGTACTGGACTGCCTCGAAGAGCAGGAGTTCGACCTTGTTTACTTGAACGGTTATCCCCTTGAAGGTACCCATCAACATCACGCATCGAGAAAACACCTTTGCGCTGCTAGTGTCTTTGACGCTCACAACTTTGCGAAGCGAGTCAATGTCTTTTTTACATTCATCTCCGGCAACATTATCAATAAAGACTCCGCTATCAATTCATCTCAAGAGCCATTTTCTGAATTGATTAATACGAACTTAGTGCAACTAGGATGGACGTATGCTGCATTGAATGGCCGCGGAGATAAGCTGTACATTGAAGATAAACTGATTGGATCCCGCATCAGCGACACTGGCGGATATATATTGATGGAAGTATTTGGTTCCAAATTCAAGGGCATAACCGAAAGACTGGTTAAGGATGAATGCGTCAGACGATCAATAATCAATGGCGATATTCAAAGATACTGGCCGAGTATCATGCACCTGCATCGGAAGTCATCGCGCAATGTTCTGGATTCAGGCACGTCGTACGCGGATTTAAATCTTGCATTTGAAGGTAATATTAGATATTGGATATTTGTTTATCCAATATCAGTCCTGCCGATAAGACTTGCAGCATGTTGGCTATTTGCGACCCGAGTAGTAAATCGCATCGATAAGGCGCTTGGCTACAGGCTCATATAATTTCTCCGGTTGCGCATTGACTAATGAGATTTCCGCGATTTAACGTTTCAGTGCAACATCGAATAGGGGACTATTGCATCGATACTTGAACGTTTTGCAAGAGAATGGTCTTTACGTGTTTTGCACACGGGTATTCGACTTTGTTGGTTGTGCCATCCGAAGTCGTTTCATCCCCCGGAATCTCAGTATCAGAGAAATTGAATTGGCGCTCGCGCCTGTATCCGCGAGTTGTCTTCGAAAGAAATAGGTGAGGATTTATCGGCTGGAGACGACCTCTGGTTGGAAGCAATCACGCGTTATCAGGAACAAGTATTCCTTCCCCGGATCGTTATCGGAAGACATGTTCGAATCGGCAACTTCGTGCATATTGCTGCAACGCACTTCGTTGAAGTTGGGGATGACGTGCTGATCGGAAGCAAAGTAATCATTACAGACCACAACCACGGCCAGTACTCGCGCGAACACACTTCTCCCCTTGTTGCACCGGCCCTTCGCCCTCTTGATTATGGCCGAAGAGTCGTGATAGGACGGAATGTCTGGCTAGGAGATGGGGTGGTAGTCGCGCCAGGCTCCACTATCGGAGAAGGAGCCGTGATTGGCGCGAATTCTGTAGTGGTGGGTGCTATTCCAGCATTTACAATGGCTGTGGGCGCACCGGCAAAGGTATGCAAGGTGTACAGTTTCGATATTGGGGAATGGAGAAAAATCGAGTGATTCGCGCTGCTTGCACAATTGTTTCATCAAATTATCTAGCGTATGCACGAACTTTATGTGATTCCTTTTTGTCTTTTCACCCGAGTTATAAGTTTTATGTGTTGCTTGTTGATCGGCTTCCCGAGGGCTTCGATGCCTCTCAGGAACGGTTCGAACTGGTGTTAGTCGAGGATCTCGGAATCCCGAATTTCAATTCAATTGCGTTCAAGTATGGCGTAGTCGAGCTTAATACAAATGTTAAGCCAACATTTCTCAGAACTCTTCTAGGTCGAGGGGTAGATCAACTCATCTATTTTGATCCTGACATCCTCATCTGTTCTGCCGTCGACCTTATATACGACTCGCTTATAACGTCCACGATCGTCCTTACGCCGCATTGCACGTCGCCAAATGATGAAAGCCCATATGCGGAAGTTTTGCTGCTATTGAATGGAGTTTTTAATCTGGGTTTTGTTGCGGTGTCCAGGACGACCGAAGCGGAACGCTTTCTCGTCTGGTGGGAGCATCGATGCCTGACGCTAGGATTTAACGAACGCTGGGCTGGCTTATTTGTCGATCAGAAATGGATCAATCTGGTTCCGTGCTTTTTCGATCCCGTAAAGATATTGAAACACCCCGGGTGCAATGTTGCCTACTGGAACCTTCACGAGAGGACGCTTGGAAAGGCTGAAACTTCGTGGATCGTCAATGGGACAGAGCAACTCGTGTTTTTCCATTTTAGCGGTATAAGTGTAGACGGCGAGAACAGAATATCGAAGCATACCGATCAGTTTGATCTCACCTCCCGACCCGATTTGGCAGAACTCTTTGCAGACTACCGTGGTCGCCTGATACAGAACGGAATTCGAAACAGAAGCAGTTGCGGCTATGCCTTCGGGAGCTATAGCAACGGCGTATTGGTTAATAACCTGCAACGGGCTGCATTCGCTGCCAATCTGGAGAGATTTGAAGCGGAAAATCCATTCGATGCGGCAGGCTCGTTTTACCAATGGGCAAAGCGGAAACATTTGCAGAGCGACACAGACGCAGTTCAGAGCATCGGCAGAAAGGCCTATAACAAAAAGGACTTGCGTATTCGTTTTGTGAATGCAACGCTGCGGATGACTTTGCGTTTGCTTGGAGCCGATCGATATACAGTTCTTATGAGGTATTTTGAATACGTCTCACTTTTGCGCAACCAGAAGGACATACTCAGCGGCACTCATAGCTAACAGAGCCGGTCTCACAAACGCGGGTGTTTTAACTGACCAGTTATTCGCCAGAGTTGAACCCGGACGAATTGCTCGATCCCGATCGCAAGCAGCGGGTGACAAGCGCCGCACCTGCCCGCAACAAGATCGCCCTAACCAGGACAGCCATCGGTGCACTGCGCAACATCCAGAAACTGCCGCAAAGACCAATACCTGCTCGACGATCTGCTGCCCGCCAAGCCTGGGAGCCACTCCAGCTCCTCCATCACTGACTACATCGTCAAGCTGCCACGCCTCGGCGGCTACTCCGCCAGGCAACACGGTCACCTGGAGAGGCTTATCCCGGCTAACCAACATCGAACTCGGCATCATGATCGGAGTCCAACTTGTGGGTAATTGAAAGGAGCTCCGGACGCTTACAGAGCAAGTTCATTCATGGCCGGGCCCTGCCGTTGCAGGAGGCTCTGCTCGCAAATCTCACATCAGACCTCTACAAAGTACAGAGTCCCAAGGCTCTTGGGAACCGCTATTTTGCGAAAAATTCAAACTGTATGGTTCGGGCAAGCCCTTCACTCAACGAATAGGGCGCTTTAAAACCCGACTCCGCAGCCCGGTCCGCACGGAACTGCGTGCTCTCACAGAATTTGCGGACTCGAATTGCGCTGATCGCAAACCTCCGCCCGGTTATCCGAGCCACACAATCCAGTAAATGCCCACCCGCTAGCACCACAGCTTCCGGAATTCGCACAACTGTTCCAGGCTTGTTCAGGCAGCGTCTTATGTGCTCTACGAGTGTGCTTGTATCCATATCAGGCCCATCGACATAATTGAAAACATGCTCCCCTGGCCCCAGCGAAATGGTATGCCTCAGAAACGAAACAATGTTCCCGACATACACCATGGACTTCGCATTGTTACCCGACCCGACCATCAGAAAGCGGCCCGACGCGATCTGGTGCAGCAGGTTATAGACATTGCCACGATTCCCCTCTCCGAAGACGACAGAGGGTCGGACAATCACCAGCGTCCGGGCCGGATCTTCGGCAGCCCAAGCACGATAGATTCCTTCTGCTTCCAGTTTGGTCCTGCCGTACTCGTTGAACGGTGCGAACAGGCCGCTCTCGTCGACCGGGCGGCTATGGAAACCATAAACTGCCACACTACTGGTAAAGATGATCTTCCGCACGCCAGCCTTCCGGGCAGCTATGCATACCTCCGATGCGCCATGAACGTTAGTCTCATGATAACGGGAGAGCGGACGCACATCGTCGCGGTGCTCGGCTGCGAGATTGATAACAGTTTCGGCACTCCGAAACAACTCGACAAGCGTCTCACTCTGACGCACATCGCACACGCTCCATAGCTCGGGAAAGCGCTCGCTTTGGCGGATATCGCCAATGCTGACAGGAGTTTTCTGCTCGGCCAACAAAGACGTGAGCCGTGTACCGATAAATCCCGAGCCGCCGAGAATCAGAATAGGTTTTGGCTGGATACTGACACAAGATTCGGAACTGATTGCATCCATAGATTCAATTTTACCTCAAGAGTGCAGATTTCACGGTTTGATCGCCTGGAATTGGCACCTACCGTGCCAAAACATGCTCTGGCAGAAGCTCCTTATAGAGACACAGCATCTTGTCCAGTACTACAGAACGGGAGAAAAGATGGACCCTCTCTTGAGCATTCTTCGAGAACTCATCGCGCAATGCATCGTTCGAAAGGATCGCAATAATTGCATCTCTCAGGGCACCGGCGTCTCCCGGAGGAACTGTGAGGCCTGTCACTCCATGTACACTTACGGACGGAACGCCGCTCGGAAGATTGGTGTTCACTACAGGAACACCATGCGCCATGGCTTCCAGCTGCACAACTCCGAACGCCTCGGTAGGAGAAATCGAGGGAAGAACAAATAGATCAGCCAGCGAATACAACGAGGATAGTTCAGCATCGCTAACTCTGCCAAGGAGTCTAACCCTGCTTTGCATTCCTAGTGTTTCTATTTTCTTTTGCAACATTGGACGCAAGGGACCGTCCCCCACAATTAAAACATGAGCTTCAAGGTTGCTTGCTGCATCGATCAGGAAGTTAACCCCTTTGTAAAGAACGAGCCGTCCGGTAAATAATACGACCTTGTCGTTATCCGCCAAGCCGTAGCGGAAGCGAGCTGAAGAAATCTCATGAGCTGTCAGCTGTTCAACCCTACCAATGTCAACGAAGGGAGTCACGACGCGGCACTTCTCACGAAATGGAACCAAAGTAGATGAATTGTCCAAAAGTCCTTCGGACGTGACAAAGATCCGATCAGCGGCTTCCATGAACTGCCTCTCGAACCTTGTCAAACCGAACATCACTGCTCGCTGCAGCTTTCGTACGATATCGGAGTGATAGTGGATAACAAGGCGGGGGCCCTTCGCCTTAATCGCCTTCCAGTCGCAAAAGAAAGCAAGGGGAAACGGTGCATGCACATGAATTATGTCGAACTGCGGAGCAATGGCGGCAAGCCGCGACGGAAAAGATAGCGACATCGGCATACTCAGGGCCGTTCCCAAACTGGCGACACGGCTCACCCGAACGCCATTCAGATCCGATATCGTAGAGGGGCCGCGGTGATTGCATACCAGGACTTCGCAATGCACATCGGGAAAGTCCTGCACGCCTTCTGCTATATCCTGGGCGACCTTTTCGATGCCGCCAATCCACGGTGCATAAAACTTGTTCACTTGAAGTATACGAACCATCGCCCGCTAGCCCCCACACTCAAATCATTTTAGCATCCACCGAAGATCCGCTAAGTGTGTATGCTGATCGTAAAAAGGAATCCAGGATGGTCCCATCTTGGGCGCGCTGGCGACTCATTTATAATAAAGAAAGTCTTTCTTGTTCGCCTAGCAGTCCGCTGGCAGATGAAGCCCAGAGCCACTACAGAGAGGAAATCAATGTTCACTAGCCAAGACACTGCAAGCGCCTTAGTAAATACCATTGAAGAACATCTGGAGGTTGTGCGCCAGCTGCTAGACACGGAAAAGTTGATTCACGCTTGCTGCCTCGCGCGCTCAAGGCGCAAATTTATCGAAGCCATCAAGGTGCAGACCAAGGCCCATGCCGCCGACGCGAAGTTGGAACGCGTCGTCGCGCTCATGGATGAACTGTTTGCGATCGACCGCGAGGCGCGCGAGCAGAAGTTGTCGCTGGAAGACCGCCATGCGCTGCGGCAAGAACGTGTGCCCGCGATTCTTGCGGAACTGCAGGCGTTGCTGCTTGCGATGCAGGCTTCGGGGACGATTCTGCCGAAGTCCATTGCGGGCAACGCAATCTCCTACACGCTGATACGTTGGGAGAAGCTGACGCGCTTCATCGAGCATCCGGTGATTGAGTTGTCGACCAACTGGGCCGAGAATTCGATGCGCCCCATCGCGATTGGTCGTAAAAATTGGTTGCACCTGGGCAGCAAAGAGGCGGGACCAAAGATCGCCGCTATTTTTAGCATCGTCGAGAGCTGCCGCAAATTGAACGTGCCCATTCGTAAATATCTGGCCGATGTGCTGCCGGGCCTGGCTGATCGCTCCATCCAGTCCCTGGCCGAGCTCACCCCAGCTGCCTACGCCGCCAGGATGGCAAAGTAGCCTATCCCCGGCTGCCCAGACCCGTCAACCATGGTGTTGCCCGGGCGGACACCGATGTCATCGTCAAGGGCGGAGACTACGCTGCGGATACGGTCGTTGGCGCGCAGCAGGTGCAGTCATGGGGTGGACAAGTGAAGATCGTGCCCACCGTTGAAGGCTTCTCCACCACTCGGCTCCTTGCGAAAGTCTGAGCATCGGCACGATGCGTAGAATCTGTAGGACTCTCCCTAACTTCTTAAGGAGCGCCCGATCTGCCGTTCCAGCAGCACTTCTTCATACAACTGCATTGTCCTTTCAATCATCAGTCCGGGGGCAAACTCCCGGCGAGCCCGGACCATGCCAGCCTCGCCCATCCTCTTTCGCATCCCCGCATTCGCCAACAGCCTATTGATAGCCTGCGCAAGAGAGTCTGAATCCTCAGGCGGAACCGTGATTCCCGTCACCCCATCGAGGGACACCTCGGGAACCCCCGAGTTGAGGTCCGTATTGATTACCGGCAACCCCGCGGCCATGGCCTCCAACTGAACCAGCCCAAACGCCTCCGCACGGGAATTGGAGGGCAAAACAAAAACCGAGCTCGCCCGGTAGTACTTCTGCAAATCGTCCACTCTGCCAAGAAACTTGACCTTGCGACTCACTCCATAGTCTTGCGCCGCCGCCTTCAGCGCGGCATCGAGCGGGCCAGTTCCCACCAGCAGGAGCGTTGCATCAACCCTCAGCATCGCCTCCAACAAATAGATGAATCCCTTATAGCCCACCAGTCTTCCGACCGCCAGAACCAGCCGTGGACCGTACTGCTGCACGACCTTGGCGCTTTCGGCCCCGACGTCCTTGCGCTCTTTTTCTATGTTGATCCCCATGGGAATTACCCTGCACTTTGCCTTGAAGGGCGCCAACTCCTCGGAACTGTCGAGATAGCGCTGCGAGGCGACAATGATCCGGTCGGCCCGCCTCATCATCGCGCTCACAAACGGATCGCAGAGTCTCTTCAGAAGCTTGCGGCCGAGAGTGTCGCTATGATGCATAATGACCAACGGACCGCGGTATCGTGCTGCGATGATCGCAAATGCCGCCGCAGGGTTGGGCACATGCACATGCACCAGCGCCGGCTTCACCTTCATCAGTTCCCAGGGAAGCGTAGGAGTCACCGGCATCGATGCCACCACGCCCAACGTCGGCACGCGGGTTATTACAGCACCGTCCATCCGGTCGACCTGCCCGCGGATAGAGTCACCGGCGACAATCACCTGAACATCTTCAGAAGCGCTCAAACCGAAGACAAGATTCTGTATATGTGTCTCCATCCCCCCCTTGTGTGGAGGGTAGAACTTGCCCAGATGCAGAATCGAGCGTCGCAATGTTCACACCTCAAACAGCCGATTGACCGTTGCAGCAGTAACCGCGACACAGGCGGTGCCAACAAACCGGCCAACCCTCCGCCTCCCCCTCTCTGCAAGTGTGTCCCTCAGAGTGGGGTCTGTTGCAATTTGCAGCAGAGCCCGTCCAATATCATCAATGCTATAGGGATCAAATAGCAACGCGGCGTCACCTGCCACTTCCGGGAGAGATGCAACACTTGAACACGCGACTGGACACCCCTCTGCCATTGCCTCCACCATAGGATACCCGAATCTCTCATTGAGGGTCAGCACAGTAGCTGGTCTACCATTTCTTTCTCCCTTCATTCTTGCTTTAAAAACATACACCCGCATATTGCTTTGTTTGCGCAAAGAATGGGGTGATTTATACGTTTTCCACCCACCATTCCGCACCAGGGTTTCGAAGCACCGCCTGAACGGCTGCGGCTGCCCGTTGAGGTGTGATTGAAAACATGCAACCGTTCCATTTGCATCGTGCAAATTCGCGGCCGTCATAGCACGGTCTGCAGGGCAAATGCTCGCCTCCCCAAAGGGCGGCAACCCCGTTACGCCGCGGAAGCGCCTTGGAGGGCGCAGTTGGACCAAAAAGGCCTATCAAGCCGCATTGGGTCAATCCGGCAAGGTGCAAAGGGCCAGTGTCATGCGTCACTACGCAGTTGCAGGACTGATAAAACGCCAAGGTCTCTGGAATCGCCCACTGGCCGATAGCGTTGCTCACCGACAGGCCGCAGAATTGTTTCTCGACCCACTTATCTCCAGACCCTCCGGTAAGTACGACCTCGTACCCATTGTCGAGCAGAAGCTGGGAAAGTGCGACATAAAACTCCAGCGGCCAGCGCCGTTGCGGATCATCGGAGAGCAAGTTACGCGCGCCACCGGGAGCCAATGCGATGCGAATCTTTCCATTGCGTGGCATCGGGCAGGGCGGCAGCAGGTCGGGCGTCACAGGAACGATGTTCTCGGCGCAATACTCGTCGGGAAAGCCGCATAGGATGCGCGTAAACTCTGCCGAGTGGTGCCGCTCCGAGATCAGCTTAAATGCCCTCGAATTCCGATTCAATACAATCGAACGCCTGGCGCGCACCGGGAGGGTAAGAATTTGGTAACGGCGGTCATATTTTAGGACAGCGCAAAGATCATAGGAAGAGCCGATCAGCTGTCTCCATGTCCGCATTACCTCCTTAATTGCTTTCCAGCGGCTTCCTCCAAACAAATGCGCATCGTTCACTACGAGGGGATGCACCCAGCTATAGCAAGAAAGCAAAGGCGCCACTGTCTTGCCACACAGCCAATAGATTTCCGATCCTGATTGATGCAACTTCCATGCCGCAGGCAACACTTCTACTGTATCGCCAATGGCACCTAGCATCACGATTAGGTTTCTGCGCGTCATCGCGATTTGTCTCCAACCAATTTAAGATGAGTATAGATCATGGTTAAGTCGATGCACTGCTATCGAAACGGTGCTCGCAGTGCATCGAGGCACTTGCGTCCTTCCCGGTTGCTTTCTAGATGTTTCAATCCCCCCGCAAGGAGGCACCACCCGCAGGCTGCAAAGAAACCGATAAGCATCGCCACGAGGACCGTGATAGTGCGCTTGGGGAATGACCGGTGATCCGACTGACACAGATCATGGATTGTGACCAGAAACTTCACTTGGTACAGCAGGGGAAGGTTATATTGCGGTATCCAAAGCAGGTCGATGTTTTGGTACTCGCCACGCGCCGCAGCCCACTGCTCGGCAATACTAAAGATTCGCGGACGGAATTCGCGCAACTGAATTCGTGGGTCATTGATCCACGCTTCGCCCGCCAGGTCGTCCGATTTGCCCAGAAGCGATATCCCTAATGCACTCAAGTTTAGTTCATTTGTCGCGCCTTGTCTTCCTGCGTCGCCCGGCGCTGGGCTCTCATCGTAAAATTGAAAGGATTGCGTTTTTGTAATGAAGAAATGGATAATTTCCCGCCTCCTCCGAATAGTAGAACAAGCCCCAGATAAACTGGGCAAGATAGAAGAGGACCACGACATAAGATGCGATGACCCTCTGAATCCCATCTTTCACTCTTCCTAATACCATGGGAAATAAAATGATCTGATAGATGACAAAGAAATAGGATAATCGCGATATATCCGCAAAGGACCGCGTCAGGTTCAGAATTACCACTCCGAGCACAAACTGGTTTAACGGAAGATAGTCGTCATCCTTGTTCTGCATTGGGGACTGCCAATAAACGAAGCACACTGCCACGATGACGTATATCAGCGTTTTCAGTAGCTGGCCCGATTCCGCCAGATTTGTCTCGGCCTGCACAAACATGCCTATCGTTCCATGGTATCTAGGCGGAATGAGAGGTAGTGCAAACAGATTAATAGCGCCCACGAATGCGGAGGTTGGAATGAGCAGAGTCCCTATGAGGAGGGACATATAGATTTTTTTCGAGTGAGGTTTCGTGATGAATTTGTACGACATCAAAACAATCGCCCAATAGAGCATGGCGGAGTAGTGAAAGGAGGCTGACAGGGCCACGAGAGCGAGAAAGAGAGGCATTCTCAGCTTTATGTCCTTCCGGTTCGATAAACTTGTCGCATAGAAGGCAATAGAGACCGCGCATACCTCTCGCATCTCAACAAACATATTAAGGAAACAGCCTGGAAGCAGGATATAAAGCAACAGAGATAGTTTGACGTGGTGGGTGTAATTCTTGATCCCTAGATAGAGGAAGAAGAGCGTAATAAACGAATAGGTAAAGAATAACGCGTGATAATCGAGCCGCATTGCGTTAAGAAATCTAGAAATAAGCAAAAAGGACGGCTCAATGGAATTAAAGTCCATAGTTTTCGAATTTTCGTACATCTCCCTATATCGTTGCATGTCGGGTGTCATCGCTCCTCGGAGGCCGACAAAGAACAGAAGAACTCCCAGAACTGGTACAGCGAAAAATCTATTCTTTTGTAGCTCGCTATGGAACGACAGAAGAAAGTACACCAATAAAAGGATCCCGTAAGGTAGCAGACTCCCGATGTCGTCGATGTTGAGCTGCGCAATCATGGCCTGTTCCAATCAGGAGCCCCTCTATAACCTGATAGCGAAGAAATGCCATCATCGGCAGGAGGAGGTCCAGAAGCGATCCCTAACGAAACGGCGCAACAACCACTTCCATTCGCGAATAGATAGTGCGAGAAGATCACCGTCTTAAAGTTCGGCACTGTTTCATCAATCTTGGCAAAGTTGGGCTATCGTTTCCGAAGCCGTTTTCTTCCTGTTAAACTGCTGTCCACGTACTTCCGCCCTTTGCGACAGTTCCCGGCCAAGGAATTAGTTTTCCGTCATTCGCAATAACGCCTGTGCGATAGCATCAGTGACGTTTGGATCTACAAGTAGCGCCGCATCCCCTGCGATTTCGGCAACCGAGGAAGTGTCGCTCGCAATCAGTGAAATTCACCACTGTGTGGCTTCCACCAGCGGTAAGCCGAAGCCTTCATTGCACTCAGAATGCACGGTGTCCCCGCAGAAATAGCATGTGCTTGAGGTAAAGGAGCTTGGCATTCGTTTTGGGGAAAGCTTTCATGCGCTCGATGAATACAAAGATACATGCCAATGAAATCCCCGCAAGCAGGCCTGCAATAGTGGCACCAAGCACAATGAGCGTGCGCTTCGGGAAAGATCGCCTATCTGGAGGAACAGCGGGGTCGACGACCTGGATGAGCGCGCCCTGCTTTGCCTCGTCGAGCTTCGCGACCTCAAACTGGCGCGCCAAGATATCGAAAATTGTCTCGTTGTATTTGACGTCGCGCAGTTTACGAACGTATTCGAGGCCCGCCTCGGGAACCTGGCCTTTGGGGACGATGATCCCGCCACTGGCGCTATCCTCAGAGCCTCCCAACTTTGCCAACTGTGCACGCATGCTGTCCAGTTCCTGCTGCGCTTGCACTACCTGGGAATTTTCACCGGTTGCATACGTCCGCATACCCTGAAGTTGCACTTCTTTTGCTGCGACCTGGGCGCGGAGCGATTCCGCCGATTCGATCAGGGCGCGGGCCTGGCTGTCTAGCTGAATCACACCCGTCTGTTGTTCGGTCTCTTTCATGGCCTCTTCGGCGTTTGCCAGGTTATCCTTTGCCTGTTCCAGTTGCTGCTCGAAGAAAAGTCTGCGCTGAGAGGCTTCCGTAATGGCAAGATGCTGGGACTGAAGTCGAAACTGATCGACAAAGCCATTGGCAAGATCCGCAGCGCGCCGGGGATCGTGGTCCTGGACCGAAATATGGATCATGCCGTCTTTTGCGCTCCCGTCCACGACCGCGTAATTTTCGAAGGCTTTGCGCGCATCGGAGGGGTACTTTGCGCGGTACTCCTGCATCAGGCCGAAATGCTGCACCATGGCGTCTTCGACAGTGCGGCTCTTGAACATGGCGACGTACATGTCGTTGGGATTCTTGAGGCCGAGACTGCCTCCGGCCAGTGCGGCCATGCCACCCAGATTGCCCAGTTGCGAAGCCAGCGCGGCGCCCATGGAGGACCCTTGCTGCGGGGGCAGCAGAGTCACCGTTGCGGTGTAGCGTGGGGGAAGAATCAGCGAGACAATAATAGCGCCAATGGCAAAGACCGCCGTAACCGCGAGAATAATCCGTTTTCGCTCGGCGAGAACGATCAGCAGATCGAGCAGAGAGATCTCGTCGTCCCCCTTGACCGGCGTGGCAGCGGGCGGGACTACCGAAGCGTCGGCGTTTTCATGCAGCACGGAAGACGAGAGATCTGAAGGCATCTATTCCTGCCGGGGTTCGGATTTGACTTCGTTTCTGCCGTCATTCTACAGTCTGAAACCTCGTAATGCCCACTCTGTGCGTCGCGGACGGTCGCGAAACAGTGTGAGGCGAGCGCGCCGCCTGCTTCGATTGTAACAAGTTGTCATCGTCAACTGAAATCCCCATATTTTCCACGCATCCGCCGCGCCTGTCGCGCTCGGCAGCCTGCGGCAAGCTGCGTGTTGAGCTCTTCCCAGCTTGCTGCGCGCGGAATCGGGACCATGAAGTTGCGCCGTGCATAGCCGACCAGGTTCTCGATCTTGCCCTTGTCGTTGCCCTCGGCCGGGCGCCCAAACTTCTCCGCGAACAGGTAGTAACTCTGCAACTCGGAAAAGGCGCGCGTCTTCTGCCTCTGGCCGTCGCCCAGGATCCGTGCCACCGCCAGCGTCGTGTTGCCGTACAGAATGCGTGGGGGAACGGCGCCGAAGTACTCGAATGGGCACGCATTCTCTGGTCCGCACCTGCGCAGATGGCGTGGCCGCAGATGGGAATACCACGGTTGCCGCCGAGTTAAAGCGTTCCGACTTGCGTGGTCTCCATTTGATCGAAGTACGCAACAAGCGGGGAGATCTCGAGAAGGCCTCGCTTGAACTGCGATTCCAACGCATCCTCGTCCACCCGCCGACAGGCAAGCAGAAGAACTACCCCAAGTTGGTTCTCACCGCGATCCATGCCGGGGAAGCCAAAGCACCCAATGGCAGGGAACGAATCGACTGGAAGTTGCTCACCGACCGACCGGTGCGATCCTGCCTGGACGCCATCGAAAAGATGGAATGGTACGCACAAAGATGGAAGATAGAGACCTTCCACAAGATCCTCAAGTCCGGATGCCATGCCGAAGAAGCGAAGTTGAGAGCGGCCGTGCGACTGGTCAACCTAATCGCTATCCTCTGCATCCTGAGCTGGCGAATCTTCTGGATCACGATGCTCAACCGAACCACACCAGCCGCTTCGCCCGATGAAGCCTTTACGGAGTTGGACCAATACCTGCTCGGCGAGCTGCTGCCTACCAAGCCCGGGAGCTACCCCATCTCCTCCATCATACTGACTACATCGTCAAGCTGGCACGCCTCGGCGGCTGCCTCACACGCACACACGATCCTCCGCCAGGCAACACAGTCATCTGGAGAGGCCTATCCCGGCTATCCGACATCGAACTCGGCATCATGATCGGAGTCCGACTTGTGGGTAATTGAAAGGGACTCCGGACGCTTACACTGGTTGGGCTTGGTGGCGTCTAGCAAATAGCAAGAGAGCACAATTCAGGCTTGCGGGTAAGGTTCGACCACACCTCCGACCTTTATCGAAGGCAAATGCGAATTTGCCGAGATATACGGCACTCCGTTTGCCATCACAGCATCAGGAAACTCCCAGCCGGTTGTCAGCACGCCTGCCCCACTAACGGACCCAATGCTCGAGAATCCGCCCGCAGATACGGGAGCATTGATGTGGGTGCTGTCCAGTGCGTCGAGGACCAGTTGCCCGAGTGATCCCGACACAATATCAAACAGCTCCGGTACTGCGGGGTAGGATTTGCCGGGCGCATTCTGCACCGCAAACCCATTGAACTCCAGGTTGTTGATTATCGAGCCGTTTTCTAGAATCAGGGCGGCAATGTCGGACTTCGCATTCCTGGAGATGACACAATTGGTGAGGGATAGACTTGATCCAACGTAAGCCATGCCTTTATAGGGCTGGGAGGTTAGCACAAAAGCTAAGCCGGGGGCCTGTTGTGAATCGAGCGGGACAAGGTTAACATTATTGAGTGCGATGGTCCCGAAGTTTGCCGAGATATCGAGTACCGCGGGGGCCGTCAGGGCGCAATCTGAGACCGTCAGAGAAGTGACAGAGTTCGGATTGCTAAATGCACCTGTGCCAATCAGGAAACCGGAATTCACAAAAGTACCGCTGCAGTTGCTCACTGTCACTGTGTCGATGTTGAACTTGGGCGCCCCGCCCATGGGAATCGTATAAAGCCGCATCAGCGTGAGGCTGTCAAATGTACAGTCGGTCACTGCTACGCGGGAGATGTCGCCGGTGTAGCCCTCCGGGCAGTTCAACGCAATCGCATCGTCGCCCATGGTGAAGTCGCAGTTTGAAATCGCAATGTCGTTCGCGGGCCCGTCGAAATGCAATCCGTCGGTGTTGACGCCACTGCTTTTCATCACGCATCCTGATACCTTGACATTGCCAACATTCGAGAGCCGTATGTGGTACGCAGGGGTATTCACCACAACCAGATTCGTAATAGTAATGTTGTCCAAGTTCATCAAATTGATGCCGAAATACCACAGTACTCCTGTTGTCCCCTGCCGAGTTCCGGTCATCGAGTCTCCGCTACGACCATTTCCCTGGTTGCCGTTCAGCGTGAAGTCGCTGAGCGAGACGCTCATTCCTCGCGCAGGGGCTGGCGGTCCCGGATCGGACGGCGCAGCCGCATTTGGAAGTCCATTATGGATGCCGTCGTTGTTTGTGCCCGGCATTATGAAGAATCCCGTGCCGCAGCCCAGTCCCGCAATGCTCCAATACCCGCCCGCTGGGAGGAACAGTCCCGAAATCAGCGCGCTGCCGTCAATGATCAGCGTGATTGGATTTCTCGCCGTCGCGCCGGCCATCGCCGCATTGATACGCGGTCCATCGTCGGTTGCCGTGCCTCCCGTGTATTTGTTGCGCCCGTATTCCAAGTCGCAGTCGAGCGCGCAGCCGATCTGCGATGCCCGGATGTAGGTCATCCCCGCGACAGGAACAGGCGCTTGAACAGCGCTCAGGCAGGGGATAAAGGACTCATTTTCAAGCGTTTCGCAGCCCACCAAGGAGCAGCCAACCACCGAGCCAAACGCCGCCAGACCAGCGCTGAGAACGAAGCGACGTCTGTCCACCAAATTTGTGCTTGCTCTGAGAGTTTTTGCCACAGTCTCCAAGTCCGCCTAAATTTTATCTGAGTTTCCATGTATTCCCCAAGACACAGCCAGTCTCGACTAGTTCTGTGCTTGATGAATCGAATGGCATTATATTCCATTACTCGACAAACCGCGATAGAGCTAATTCATCTTCTCAAAAATGCGGTTGAAGGACGGGCCTTGGCCTGACAGTTGACATATCGCTGACCGAATAAGCGCTGGCTCAGCGCCAAAGGTTCTGGATCGATTCGGCCCGCCTAAGGGTTCGCGCATAAATAACTTGAACAATATATCAATGCAGCATATGCTTTCCTTATGGGAACAGCGTTGGCCGTAGTGCGGAATAAAT
>Ga0224530_1000236_pt1 | contig 39048 bp, 32 predicted proteins | sample CBST75metaG_FD_179873 | JGI IMG/M metagenome (GOLD analysis project Ga0224530, IMG submission 179873) | Peat soil microbial communities from Stordalen Mire, Sweden - C.B.S.T75 | ecosystem: Environmental > Terrestrial > Soil > Wetlands > Peat | place: Sweden: Norrbotten County, Stordalen Mire...
GGGGCTTCGCCCCAGGCTAAATATAGAACGGGCCGTTGGCCCTTTTCAGACAACGGCAAGAACAACAGCAAAATAACAACGGCAGATACGATCTATATGTCGATACGGCCTAGCCGACTTGTATCTCCGGTTTGTTCGACGTTTCTGAATCTTTTGACAGCCATCGCACGTCGCTTTATAGCCATTAATCTTCTCCTACGAACAGGTGCCGACAATGAACCTTCGATCTGGAACCGCAACAATTGTTATTGCCATCTCCTTGCTAGCTACGCCGGCCTTCGCGCAGACGACCGTGGCGCAGCATCCCTTCCAAAAGGTGCAGATGCCGACCGCGGCCGAAGTGAAGCTGGCGTGGAAGACGCCTCCGCCGGAGTATGGGCCGGAGCCATACTTTGGAATGAATGGCGCGGTGACCATCCAAAGCCTGGCGCACGACCTCGACACCATGAAGAGCCTGGGCTTCCATGCGGTGACGGCGCAGGCCGGCGGCGGCATGACGACGACGTATTTGACGCCGGAGTACTTCGCCTTCTTCAAGCAGTTCGCGGAAGAGGCCAAGAAGCGGGACATGAAGGTGTGGATCGTGGACGACATCGGCTATCCCAGCGGATTCGCCGGAGGCATCTTCGCCAAGGACAAGCATGATCTCAGCATGCAGGCGCTGAGCCTCGGCCAGCGGTTTCTGGTGAAGGGCGGCGAGACGCTGAACCAGGCGGTGGGCGCGAACGCGGTTGTGGCCGTGGCCACCAACTCCTCGGTCGAGCGCGTCGCCGTTCCCATCAATAACGGCAGCATCTCCTGGACCGCGCCTGCCGGCCCTGACTGGACCGTCGCCGTCATCGAGCATGTCTTCCGCACTTCGCCCACCAAGAGCGACACCAACCCCACCCACGCCAAGGATTCCACCCAGCCGCTCGAGGACTATCTGAACCCCGAAGCCACCGCCGCCTATATCGAAGCCACCCACCAGGGCTACTACAACGCGATGCCGGAGCTGTTCGGCACGACGATTCTGGGCTTCCGCGGCGACGAGCCGGACTACTCGATCAGCGGGCTGCCCTGGACGCCGAAGTTCTTCGATACCTTCCAGCAGGTGAAGGGATACGACATTCGACCGTACCTGGGCGCGATTCTGCTGTCGGCGGGAGGCGGCGGACGGCCGAGGCCGGCGGCGGCGGCGCCTGGCGCGACAACCACACCAGCCGCAGCGCAAGCAGCGCAGGCCGCGAGGACGCCTCCACCGCCCGCCGTGAAGCTGACGGACGCCGAAGTGCGCGCCAAGGGCGACTACTACGACGTCTTCTCGCAGATGTTCCGCGACGGCTTCTTCAAGCCTCAGGGGGTGTGGTGCGCGGCGCACGGCGTGGAGTACCAGGTGCACCTGAACCACGAAGAGGCGGAGATGGAGCTGGTGCGGTCCGAGGGCGACTTCCTGCGCGACATGAAGTACGTGGAAGAGCCGGGGATCGACTCCATCTGGCACCAGATCTGGACCGACACGGTTTCGGACTTTCCTCGGCTGGCGTCGAGCGCGGCGCATGTGTATGGGCATCCGCGCGCGTTCACCGAGACCTTCGCGGCGTACCGGCCGGAGCCCGATGCGACCATGGCGCGCTACATCCTGAATGAGGAGGTGGTGCGCGGCGTGAACGTGATCGAGACGATGTTCTACCCGGCGACAGCGCCCGCTGGAGCTGCTTCCCAGGCTGCTCCCACTGCGGCGACTACATCGACTGCGGCAACTGTGGCTCCGACTGCGGCGGCTGCGGCACCGATGCGTCCGCGCGGCGGGCCTTCGGCGCTGATGCGCGATCCCGGCTGGCCGGCGCTGATGCAGTATCTGGAGCGGCTGACCTATGCGATGAGCATGGGACGGCCAGCGGCGACGGTGGCGCTGTACATTCCGTCGAGCTCGATGTGGCTCGGCGATGCGGCCAGCGACACTGCGTTTGTCTCCTCCGAGCGGATGCTGGCGGAGCGGCAGATCGACTTCGACATCATCAACCAGAACGCGCTGGCCGAAGACCTGAAGGCCGGGCCCGGGTATCTGGAATCGATGAGCGGCAACCAGTACCGGACGGTCATCATTCCGTCTGCCTCGATCCTGACGCAGGCGGAGCTTGACCGGCTGCGGGCGCTGGCCAAGGGCGGCGGCAAGGTCTTCTTCCTGGGGCGGACGCCGACGCTGATTGAGGGCAAGACGATGCTGGATGCACGCGCGGCGACGACGGCGGACTTTGCCTGGGCAACGGTGGAGACCTCGGCACAACTGCCTGCGACGCCGACTCCACCGGCTGCCGCACCGGCAACACCTCCCGGACCACAGGTGGTTCCGGCGGCGATCGAGACGGCGCTCAACACGGCGATCGGTACGCGCGAGGTAGCGCTCGATACGCCGGACACCGCGCTGAAGGCGATGACGCGGCGGCTGAAGGACGCGGACGTCTACCTGTTCTTCAACGAAGGCGCGCAGGGCAGTTCGCACTCGGTGACACTGAAGACGGCGGGCAAGACAGTGGAGGCGTGGGACGCGGCGACGGGAACGGTCTCGTCCGTGGCTGCGACGGCGGCGAAGGGCGCGGTTACGGTGAAGCTCGACCTGAAGCCGTACGAGACGGAGTTGCTGACCGTGCGGTAGATTGCTTCGGATTGTGAGTCCCTCCTTGGCGCAGAGGACGCGTCAGGGGGGGCATCTATATTTCGCTGTCTCGGAGCTGAAAAATGCGATTCTCCCGCGTCATCCCGGTCCTTCTGCTTGTGCTTGGCGTTGCCGTCTTGCCGCAACTCCAGGCCACTCTGGTCGGTGTCAGTGAACCCGCGCCATCACTCACCGCCGCGCGCATCGCCAGGCTGCCCGCATCGCAGCGCGCAGTCTGGAGTGCCTACCTTGAACGCTCGCAGCAGCAGGAGATGCGCGACCGCGCCTCGCTGGCCGCCGAGCGCAAGGGACTCGCTGCAATCCCGCCCCTGCCTCGGGAGCAGGGCAACGCCCGCAGCATACCGCTTGACCGCGACACTGCCTGGTACGCCACCGCCGAAGCACGCCACATCGGCGACGTTGTGGTCAGCTTTCAGACTCCCGGCGGAGGCTGGTCGAAGAACCTCGACATGGCCACCACGGCGCGCCTTCCGGGCCAAGGCTACACCACCGACAACCTATCGAAGCATCTTGGCCCGGACGACTTCGACACTCCGCGCGATCCCAACTGGAACTACGTCAGCACGCTGGACAACGACGCGACCAACACGCAGATCCACTTTCTAGCGCGGCTCTCGGCAGGCAATCCCGGAGCTGCTGGCGACGCCTATCGCGCAAGCTATATCGGGGGCATTCGCTATCTGTTGGCCGCGCAGTTCCCCAACGGAGGATGGCCGCAGGTGTGGCCGCTGGAAGGCGGCTACCACGACGCCATCACCTTCAACGACAACGCGGTGACTGAGACCGCTATCGTGCTGACAAACGCGGCCAGCGGTACCGGCGACTACGCCTTCGTCCCCGCCGAGCTGCGCCGCCAGGCCTCTGCCGCCGCCGCGCACGCGCTGGAATGCATTCTGGCTACACAGATAGTGGTCCAGGGCAAGCGTACGTTGTGGGGGCAGCAGGACGATGCACTCACGCTAGCGCCGGTCTCCGGACGCAACTACGAGCCGGCAGCGATCGCCACCGGAGAGAGCAGCGACATTCTGCTCTACCTGATGTCGCTGGCCCACCCCAGTAAGGCTGTGGTGGAAGCGGTGCGCTCGGGCGTGGAGTACCTGAAGTCCACGGCGATCTACGGGCAGCAGTGGACGGGCGGCTGGGGCTCGAGCGAGGGGCGCCACCTGGTGGCAAAGGCCGGAGCCGGGCCGATCTGGCCGCGCTACATCAGCCTGACCACCGGCAAGCCGATCTTCGGCGACCGGGACAAGACGATCCACGACGATGTCAACGAACTATCGCAGGAGCGGCGCAACGGCTACGCCTGGTACAGCGGCGGGCCGCAACTGGCTATCGATAAATTCGCTGGATGGGCCGCGCGATAGACCAGGAGCGCCAGCATCTCGATTGCGCGAGGTGCGGACACGCGCTACGCAATGACCGCGCAAGGTGCATAGAATAGGTTGCGTGAACCATTCCTTCGATGTCGGCGCTGTTCCGGTTGGCCGCGGCAAGCTGTTTTTAATCGCCGGGCCTTGCGTGTTGGAGTCCGAGACGCACGCTCGGATGCTGGCCGATGCGATCCAGCGCATCGCGGCAGACCTGGGCATTGCGTACATCTTCAAGGCCAGCTACGACAAGGCGAACCGCACCAGCATTCGCAGCTTCCGCGGGCCGGGGCTGGTGGAGGGGGCGCGGATCCTGCGGGCGATTGCCGAGAGCAATGGGCTGCCGATCCTGACGGACGTGCATACGCCGGAGGACTGTCTGCGGCTGTCGAAGGCGCTGGGCGACGTGGAGGCAGTGCTGCAGATTCCGGCGTTCCTGTGCCGGCAGACGGACCTGCTGATCGCGGCGGCGCACACGGGGCGGGCGATCAACGTGAAGAAGGGGCAGTTCGTTGCGCCGCTGGACATGCAGCATGCGGTGCTGAAGGTGCGCGATTCGGTGCTTCCGGGCAAGGCGGCGCGGGTGATGCTGACCGAGCGCGGCGCCAGCTTCGGCTACAACAATCTGGTGGTGGACATGCGCTCGCTGCCGATCATGCGGCGGTTCGCGCCGGTGGTCTTCGACGCGACGCACTCGGTGCAGACTCCTTCGGCGGCGAATGGCGTGAGCGGCGGGCAGCCGGAGTTCATTCCTGTGCTGGCGCGGGCGGCTGTGGCGGCGGGCGTCGATGGGATATTCCTGGAGGTGCATGAGGACCCGGCGCAGGCGAAGTCGGACGGGGCGAATGCGCTGCGGCTGGATAAGCTGAAGGGACTGTTGGAGCAGCTGCTGGCGGTGCATGAGGCGGTGGCGGTGAAATAAAAACGGCCTGCGTGTTGGCAGGCCGTTTGTGGTACGAACGCTTTTTCCGATGGTGCAGACTATCCCACTACGAACGAAATGCGGGGAGATGATTATGCAGTTAGCTCCGGCGCACACGCCGCAAGGCCCAAAATCGAGCGGATGCGCGGGCATGATCCTATCGGCCGGGCTTTCAGCCCTCGATTTTTGCCTCCCGAGCCTTCATGGGGCTGCCTGCCCCAGCGAGCAAGCTCGCCGGGGACCCCGTTCGCCCCATGCTGGTATAGGGCGCGCCGTTGGCGCTTTTGCGGTCCTGCCTGAGCAGACTGGATAATCATCTGCGGGGATTCTTCTCTGCGTTCAGAATGACAATCGCTATTTTTCCACGAACCACTATTACCACTGATTCTTAGAACCTGTTTAAAAACTACTGGACTCGCACACAACGAGGAGACAGACAACGACGAAATACGGGGATTCTTCGCTTCGCTCAGAATGACAATTCGTAAATCTCCGCTGCGAAAAGCAGTATTTAAACAGGTTCTTACTGGTTGAAGTTGTCTTCTTCGTCTTCCTGGAGGCCATAGCGGCGGAGCAGGTTGGGGAGGTTCTGTGAGAAGGCGGAGCGGGGCATGACGGTGTCGCAACCGGCCTCGATTGCCTTGGCGCGCAGCTCGTTCTGCAGGTGGGAGAGGAAGCCGACGATCGAGGTGCTCTTCTTCAGTTTTGCCTTGAGCTTGGGGATGAGGGTGAGAGGCTTTGCGGCGGCGTTGTTGAGGTCGAAGACGATGAGGCCCGGACGGTCTGCCTCCTCGCTGTCTGTTAACTCCGCGATGGCGTCTTTTTCGTTTTTGATGAAGGCGACCTTGACGCCGAGCTTGCGGGCGGTCTCTGTGATCTTGGCGTTGAAGAAGAGGTCTTCGATGAAGAAGTAGATCTTGGTGGGCGCGTCGTCCGGGATGGGGATGGGGCGGCCGATGGAGTAGTCGATGGGCTGGGAGTCGCTGACATAGCCGCGGCTGCCGCCACCCCTGCCCTGATAGTTGCCCTGGGCCTCGATGGTGGAGGGCGGCGCGTCGGCGAAGTTGCCGTTGACCGCTCGATAGCTGTGGTCCATGGGGCCGACGAAGCTGCGCGGGCCGCGCTGCTGCTTGCCCTTGCGCTTGAAGCTGCCGCCGTTTCCGGGCTGATGGCTATTGCTGTCGCGGTAGCCCGCGCCATTGCCGAGACCCGGGCTGGCCTGGTTGCCGAGGTTGTCCTGGGTGCGCGGACGATCGCGGTCGCGAAACTTTTTTTTCCATCGTTTGGTGGATGGGCCCGCGGCGGACTGTTGCTGGGGTTCGCCGGCCTGGAAGTTCTGCGGCTGGCCGCCGGAGGCCAGGACCTGCTCGCCCGCCTGCAGGTCTCCTACAAACTGGCCGGGGGCGTTCTGGCCGGCGAATTGGGCCCCCTGCTGGAGGGCGTCCGGCGACTTGTTCTTGCGCTTGCGGCGGCGGCGGCGGCTGCTCTTGGATTGTCCCATGCCGTGCTGGATGTTGTGCGCGTCCGCCTGCGCCGGACCGTTTTGATCCATCTGGGAGGGGCGGTTTTGATTCATCTGGCCATCCACTTGGGTATCCATCTGGGCGGGCGGTGACGGCGGACCCTGGACCATCTGCACCTCGGGTGCATTCTGCTCTGAACTCATGTTTCCACATCCTATTGCGGGTTGGCGATTCGCGTTTTCAGCCCACGCTTCGCGGCTTGGCGCCTCCCCGCGGAGACCGCGGAGATGGAAGCAGACCGGTATTTCAGCGTTTGAGGAAACGGAATCAAGTTGTACTCGAACTACGTGTACCTGCATCAATCAGCCGCGAGCGGCATTATCACTGCGGATGCAAACTGCCGCTGCGCGCGCCGGAATTACCAAAGCCACCAGAAATCGCAAAGCCACCGGGATTGCCAAAGCCACCTGCACTGCCAAAGCCACCGGGTATTTTCAAAAGCTTAGGGTTGCAAAAAGCAACCTGGAATTGCCAAAAGCCACCTAAAATTGCCAAAGCACGATCACCAACGATGGCAAACCCCTCACCCTTGCCCCAATTTGCAACTCATTTTAATCGGGCGCAACTGTTGCGTCGATGGTGTGCATTTGTGGCGGTTCAACTCCCCGGCGCATCCGATCCTGTTCATCGAATTCCGGTGGAATCCGCCAGTTCCGTGAAATCCGTTGGGACCCGCGAATTCCTGTGTATCTTTCCGCCATCGGAAAACCCAGCGATTACACAGCGGTAGGCACCCACAGCCGATCCACAATCCAAGATCGATCATACGCTCAAAGCCAAGCCGTAGCAAGGGAAACATTTGCATGGGATTGGCGGCCCGATCGAGTTGGCCGCCCTTGACCATCTCTCGATCCGGGCGTTTCAGCGCAAGGGCCGCTTCCTGGGGAGGGAGCGGCCCGAAGCACAATGGCCTGTCAAAGGCCTCCTGAAAAGTCTTCCTTGCGGAAGAAAAACCTGAAACCCGGGATTGCACCTACGGTGGGTGCATCTCTTCCCGGCCTGACTATCGATTGATAGACGAGCAATTGGAATGCCAAAGGAACTCTTGCCGACTTGGCCGGAATTCACACTGAATGCGCTCACTGGTGTGGAGTCGTTCCCCAAAAACAAGAGAGTTCATTCGACGAACTCCATATTTCGGGATGGAGGTTTGACCCATGCGCGAGACGGGCAATATAATGAATGAAGTTCTGGCAGCCCCTCTCGCTCCCGCCAAACCTCATGAACTGAAGCTGGTTAATGGAGATCAAGGCGGGTAAGCGCGGTGAGAGCCCTTCCCGGTTGGGCACTAACGGCAATCAGGTGGGTGGATGCAGGGCAACTGACCGGGAGGGTGCGTGAGAGCATCTCCGGCGGCAGATGGACCAGGAAAACTTCCAAGGAGCGTTACACCGCATGAAATCCAAGTTTGCTCTTCTCGCCGCGCTGGTCGCGGGACTTCTTCCAGTGGCCGCGATTGCACAGGCTGCGCCTGCCGAGCCTCAATCAGCGGCACCCGCCGCCAGTTCCGCACCGGCCCCGGCTGCCGCGCCCGCCGCATCCAGCGCAGCATCGGCGCAGCAAGCTCCCGTCCTGGTTCCTCCGTCGGCGTTTCCCTCGCGGATTGCGATCATCGCCTTCGAGCAGGCTGTCTATGCGACCAACGAAGGCCAGCGCGCGGTGGACGATCTGCGGAAGAAGTACGAGCCGCAGAAGACCAAGCTGGATGCCCTGGCCACCGAGATCGACTCGCTAAAGAGGCAGTTGCAGGCCGCGCCGGCCACGCTGTCGGACGAGGAGAAAGCCTCGCGGTCGAAGAACATCGACACCAAGGACAAGCAGTATCAACGCGACTCCGAGGACTTCCAGAACTCTTCGCAGGCCGACATCCAGGAGGCGCTGGGGAAGGTGGCTGCGAAGGTCGATGTGGTGATGAGGAAGTACGTGAGCGATAACGGCTACACGCTGCTGCTCAACGTTGGCGACCAGTCGAGCCCGGTGATGTGGGCCGCGGCACAGCCGAATGCAGATATTACGGTGGCTGTGATCGATGCGTACAACGCCGCGTCCAAGGTAGCGCCGCTGCCACCCGCAACTCCATCCGCGGCGACTCGCGCAAAGCCCGCGGCCACTACAACGCCGCGAACAACGCCCGCCGCGAAGCCCGCAGCGAAATAGCCCGGCAGCACGCGATTCAGTCAAAAGGGAGGCCGAGAAGGCCTCCCTTTTGTGTTGCCGCACGAGGGTTCTGCATCTATGTGGATTCTGCTGTGGAAAAAATGTGAATAATGCTGCGCGGGAAATTCATAAACCGGGCAAAGGGCTGTATCGGGCGGCGTTGCATACGCTCCACTTTCTGATTCAAGGCACATTTTTTCAGTTGCTTGAAGCGAGGGGCCGGAAATTTTCCGAAGCCGCCGCAAGTGCGCTGCACGGTTCGCAAATAAACGGCGATGCACAGAGGCTGGAAGCGATGGGGATGCATCAAAGCTGAGGTTGCGGCGAAAGGCCGTGGCGCTACTCTTCGCCGACCTTGAGGACGGCGAGGAAGGCCTCCTGGGGAATGTCCACCTTGCCGATGCGCTTCATGCGCTTCTTTCCTTCTTTTTGTTTTTCGAGGAGCTTGCGCTTGCGGCTGATGTCTCCGCCGTAGCACTTGGCGATGACGTTCTTGCGCAGGGCGGTGACGGTCTCGCGGGCGATGACCTTGACGCCGATGGCGGCCTGGATGGCGACCTCGAACATCTGACGCGGGATGAGCTGGCGCATCTTGGAGACGAGGGCGCGGCCACGGTCGTAGGCGAAGTCGCGGTGGACGACGATGGAGAGCGCATCGACCGGATCGCCGCCGATGAGGATGTCGAGCTTGACCATGGGCGAGATCCAGGAGCCGGAGAGAGCGTAGTCGAGCGAGGCGTACCCGCGCGAGACGGTCTTGAGGCGGTCGTAGAAATCGAGGACAATCTCGTTGAGGGGAAGTTCGTAGGTGATCATGACGCGGGTGGAGGTGACGTACTCGAGGTTCTTCTGGCGGCCGCGCTTCTCTTCGACGAGTTTAAGAATTCCGCCGACGTACTCCTCGTTGGTGAGGATGTGTGCGGTGATGACGGGCTCTGCGATGGAGACGATCTCGGTGGGATCTGGCCAGCGCGAGGGATTGTCCACCTCGACGACCTTGCCGTCGGTGAGGGTGATCTGGTAGCGGACGCCGGGGGCGGTGATGATGAGGTCGAGATCATACTCGCGCTCCAGGCGCTCCTGAATGATCTCGAGATGCAGAAGGCCGAGGAATCCGCAGCGGAATCCGAAGCCGAGAGCGACGGAGGACTCCGGCTCGAAGGAGAAGCTGGCGTCGTTGAGGCGGAGCTTTTCGAGGGCGTCGCGCAGCATTCCGTGCTCGTGCGTGTCGACGGTGTAGAGGCCAGCGAAGACCATGCTCTTGATGTCTTCGAATCCGGGGAGGGCGTTGGCGCAGGGACGCGCGACCTCGGTGATGGTGTCGCCGACCTTGGTGTCGGCCACGTTTTTGATGGTGGCGACGAAGAAGCCGACCTCGCCGGCGGAGAGTTCGGAGAGGACTACGGGCTTGGGTGTCATGACGCCCATGCTCTCGACGTCGAACTGCTTGCCGTTGGACATGATCTTGATCTTCATGCCCTGACGCAGGCGTCCGTTGATGATGCGGGCGAGCACGACGACGCCGCGGTAGGGGTCGAACCAGGAGTCGAAGATGAGGGCCTGCAATGGCGCGTCGGCGTCTCCCTTGGGCGGTGGGAGGCGATGCACGACGGCCTCGAGAATGTCCGCGACGCCTTCTCCGGTTTTAGCGGAGACGGCGAGTGCATCGTCGGCGGGAAGGCCGACGGCTTTTTCGATCATCTCCTTGGTGCGATCGATGTCGGCGCTGGGGAGATCGATTTTATTGATGATGGGGATGATTTCGAGGCCGTGGTTGATGGCGAGGTAGGCATTGGCGAGGGTCTGCGCCTCGACTCCCTGCGATGCATCGACGACGAGGAGCGCGCCCTCGCAGGAGGCGAGCGAGCGCGAGACTTCGTAACTGAAGTCGACGTGGCCGGGGGTGTCGATGAGGTTGAGCTGGTAGGTTTCGCCGTTGTGCGCCTGGTAGATCATGCGCACGGTGTGGGCCTTGATGGTGATGCCGCGTTCGCGTTCGAGGTCCATGGCGTCGAGCACCTGGGCCTGCATCTCGCGCGCTGTCAGGCTGCCGGTGAGTTCCAGCAACCGGTCGGAGAGCGTGGACTTTCCGTGGTCGATGTGAGCGATGATGGCGAAGTTGCGGATGTGGTTCGGGTCCATGCGGGGTGCGAAGTGCCTCAACCTTCGATGCTATCACTGCGCAGCGGACGCACAGCAGGATGCGAAGTTGTGCGAAGTGCAACGCGATGCGATGCGCGCAACGTACCGAAGCGATCCGCAAACGTCATACAATGAGCACTGCGTTTGCAATGGGGATGCGGTTGCGATTGACCCCGGGGTTGCGGGCGAAGGAGCGAGACAAGATTCTTGATCGATACGACGAGCGGGCGCGAATGGTGAGCGATGTGCGGCGGTGGGCAGTGGCGAGCGCGTGCGTGCCACTGATGCTGCTGGCGGGCTGTCCGCAGCGGCAGGCAGGCAAGCCGGGCGGGATTGCGGCGAACGCAACCGCACCGGCGATCGCTGCTCCGGCGCCGGTGGCCGCGGCTGTTCCGGCGCTGACTCGGGCGCAGGCCAACGACCTGGCTGCAAAGGCGCAGAAGGCGCAGCAACTTCTACAGCAGGTTGAAGGGGCATATAGCAGCGGCGTTGCGAACTACCGCGGCGGGAGGCTGGAGGCCGCGCGAGCCGACTTCGACATGGCGGTCGATCTGATGCTGACCAGTGGAATGGATGTGAAGAACGATCCGCAGCTTTCGGACGAGTTCGACCATCTGCTGAACGCGATCAATGCGCTGGAGATGTCCGCGCTGAAGCAGGGCACGGGCTTCAGCGCGCCGATTGAAGCCGCGCCGCTGGATGCCGCCGACGAGGTGACGTTCCCGGCCAATGCGGCGCTTACGGCGAAGGTGGAGGAGGAGCTGAAGACGACGCAGTCGGACTTTCCTCTGGTGGTGAACGATTATGTGGCTGGGTTCATCAACTACTACTCGAACTCGAAGACGGGACATGCGACTCTGCTGCACTCGCTGGAACGCGCGGGCAAATACAAGGAGATGATCTCGAAGGACCTGCGCGATGAAGGTGTACCGCAGGACCTGATCTATCTGGCGGTGGCGGAGTCTGGCTTTCAACCGCGAGTGGTGAATGCGCAGTCCGGCGCGGGCGGCATGTGGCAGTTCATGCCGTTCGTCGGCGCCTACGGACTTACGCGCAATGGCTACTACGATGAACGCTTCGATCCGGAGAAATCGTCGATCGCTTATGCGAAGTTAATGAAGTCGCTCTACAACCAGTTCGGCGACTGGTATCTGGCGATGGCCGCCTACGACTGGGGGCCGGGCAACGTGCAACGCGCGGTGATGCGGACTGGATATGCAGACTACTGGGAACTGTATAAACGCAACGTCCTGCCACAAGAGACGAAGAACTATGTGCCCGGCATCATTGCGGCGATCATCGTGGCGAAGAACCCGCAGCAGTATGGGCTGGAGGACATGGTGCCGGATGCGCCGGTTGTCTCGGACACGGTGACGGTGGACTACGCGGTTGATCTGCGGCTTGTGGCGGACGTGACCAGCGCCTCATTGCCGGAGATTGTTGCGCTGAACCCAAGTCTTCTGCGCATGAGCACGCCGGGCGAAATGGACTTCGACCTGCATCTTCCCGTGGGAATGCTGGAGGTCTATCAGAAGCGCATCAAAAAGATTCCCGAGGACAAGCGCAACAGTTGGCGCTTTCACGTTGTGCGCGCCGGCGAGTCGCTGGACAGCATCGCGAGCAGCCTTCATGGCCGGCCCTCTGAGATTGCCGCCGCGAACGGCCTGGATGCAAACGCGCCGATCGACCCGGGAGAAGAACTGGTTGTTCCGGTGGTGAATATTGTGGTGACGCAACATCCGCTGCACTCCACCTACACGACGCGCGCGGGCGACACTCTGGTCACGGTGGCGGACCGTTTCAACGTGTCGGTGGAAGACCTGCGGCGTTGGAACCATCTTTCGTCGAGCAAGATCAAGCCGCATCGCATGCTTGCTGTCGCTGAGCCGGTGCGCCTGGCACCGACAACCCATGTGCGGTCGAAGGGGGCACACGGCAAAACCAGAAGCCATGCGGAAGCCAGCACAAAGACTGGATCCAACGCACGCGGAGGATCCAGTGCAAAGGGAAGAGTCAGCGCAAAGGGTAAAGCAAGCGCAGGCGCGAAGAGCGCAATGAGCGCATCGAAGTCCACCGCGAAGAGATCTTCGCAGGGCACAGAAAAGAAAAAACAGAGCACAGAAAAGAAAAAACCTGTTGCGGCGAAGAAGCACGGCGCATCCAAATAAAAAAGAAGGCTGCTGTATTCGCTACCTCGATGAAAAGATTGCTTGCAATTGCTGGCGCACAGACGCATTCTGTTGCTAGAATCCGAGGCATGGCGCAATTGCATTTTTTTGTTGCAGCGTCATTGCGGTTGAAGATGAAGTTGGAGATGCGTTGCGAGTTCGGTAAACGGGATATTGATTTCAGCGCGAAGGTGCGACGATGAAGTTCAATGAGCATGGTGGATTCGACGGACCGGATGAGAAGACCAGGACCTATGCGGCTGCGGGCTACGGAGACGACGAAGCCGGCGGGGATGAATACGAAGGCAACGACCTCTTCGACGATGACGAGGAAGAGATCGTGGTGACGCTGCCCATGGATGACGTTGGATCTCTCGTTCTGTTGGAGGAGATAGCCGACGAACTGCTGGAACCTGAGCCGCATGACGAAGAGGCAGCCTCCAAAGCGACGCCTCCATCGCCGGCTGCGAGCCCTGGCGCCGCGATCCCGGCATCGAAGCCTGCTGTGAAGAGCGAGGTAACGGCAGCAGCCAGCGTCGTCGCAAAGACGGCCAAGAAGTCAGCGCCCGCGAAGAAGGCTGTGGTGAAGAAGGCTGTGGCGAAGAAAGCGCCGGCGAAGAAGAAGGCGGTTGCGAAGAAAAAGGCTGCCGCGAGGAAGGTCCCGGCCAAGAAGGTTGTGGCGAAGAAGCAGGCCTCCAAGAAGGGCGCAAAGAAGACGACATTGAAATCTGCCGCGAAGAAAGTGAGTGTTCCGCGCGGCGGTAAGGCCGCTTTGAAAAAAGTGGCCGGCAACAAGGGCACTTCAAGAAACAAAAAACCAACAACGAGAGGTACTACCTTGGCAACTAAGAAAGCAGCAAAGAAGGTTGTAAAGAAGGCTGTAAAGAAGCCAGTCGCGAAGAAGGCCGTAAAGAAGGCCGTTGCGAAGAAGGCTGTTGCGAAGAAGGCTGTCGCAAAGAAGAAGTAATCACGCAGTAACGATTGACCAGGCAAGCAAAAGGGCCCGGACTCCTCTCGAGAGGTCCGGGCCTTTTTGCGTCTGGCTGCCGCACCATCACTTCGGTTCTACCTTCTCATCTCCATTCAGGCCCGCGATGGCGGCGAGGACATCGTCGCTGTGTGTGTTGGGGTTGACGCCGGACCAGAACTTGACGACCCGGCCCGCGGGCGAGATGAGGTAAGTGTCGCGGTGGGCGAATTTGATGGGCCCCACGCCCGAGAGGGGCACGCCGTAAGCGTCGATGACCTTGTGGTCGGGATCGGCGAGCAGCTTGAAGGTGAGGGAGTCTTTGGAGCAGAAGGTTTTGTGGCTCTCGACGGTGTCCAACGAGACGCCAAGGACGACGGCATTGAGTGCGTCGTACTTGGGCAGGTCGCGCTGGAAGTTGTGGGCCTCGATGGTGCAGCCCGAGGTCATGTCCTTGGGGTAGAAGTAGAGGACGACCCACTTGCCCTTGAACTGCGAGAGCGTGACCTGCGCGTCCTGCTGCGAGGGAAGGCTGAAGTTGGGAGCGTTGGCGCCGGGCTTCAGCGGGTCGGCGGCCCGGGCCTTCAGGGTGAAGCTGCATATGGCGACGATAGCGATGAGAACTGCGAGCCAAACACTGGTGCGAAGCATTGTCTTCTCCTTGGGGTTGATTGAGATGCTACGCGGGGGCCACGCGCGCTTACGGAGATTGGATGCGGCAGAGACGGAGTGCGATGAGATTTCTTACTCTGCGACGATTGCGATGCTGGCGCGATCGGCTGCGGCGACGACGGCCGCGGCATCGAAGAGCAGGGTGCGGTTGGCCTCGACGGCGAGGCAGGTGGCTCCGGCGCGGGTCATGGTTTGGATGGTGGCGAGGCCGACGATGGGGACGTCAAAGCGCATGTCCTGTTCGGGCTTGGCGACCTTGACGACGGTGAGCGTGCGGTTGAGCGTCGATGCGGAGTTGTCGAGGCGGCGCATGAGCGAGCCTGCGCGTTCGATGGTGGCGTCAGTGCCCTCCATGGCTTCGACGGCGACGCAGGCCTGGGCGGCGATGACGACAGTCTGCCCGAGGTCGCAGGCGGCGAGGCCGCGAGCGACGGTGCGTCCGTAGGCGATGTCCTTGCGCTCGTCTTCGCTGGGAGCGCGCTGGGTGAGGACGCCGGGTTTGGCAAGCAGCGGTTCGAGGTACTGGGTGGAGGAGACGAGCTCGATGCCCTCGTCGGCGAGGACCTTGGCGACCGCGCCGAGGAGCATGTCGGTGGAGCGCGTGCGCAGGTTGAGGAGGAGCTTGGCGAGCCGCCAGTCGGGACGGATGCTGGAGAAGATCTGGGTGTGCCTGACCTGGCCGGCCATGACGGCGCGCGTGATGCCTTCGGCGCGGAAGGTGTCGATGAGGCGGGAGAGTTCTCCGAGCGAGAGCCAGTGAACGCGGATGGCGGGGTCGGCGGCGGCGCGCGCGTCGATCTCGGGGTCGGTCTCCTCCTTGATGGCGGCGACGACAACGGAGAGACCTTCGGCGCGCGCGGCATCGAGCAGCACGAACGGGAAGCGGCCGTTCCCGGCGATGAGTCCAAGCTTGGAATCGTTCGCGTTCATCCGGATGCCTGCTCCTCTACTTCAATGGTAAGGATCGCACAAACAATGTAATTATGAGCGCACCGTCATGCAGAAGGAAGTTCCGCATGGCGTGTGGGCTTCCTGGCTACTTGCTGTTGAAGGCGTCGGACTGCTGGTTGAGGGCTTCGGGGGAGACGGTGCCGCTGATGAAGAGGATGCGATAACGGAAGGTCGCGGAGTTGCCCTTGTCGATCGTGAAGTTCAAAGCTGGCCCCTTGGGTTCGAACCCTTGCGCGCCAAGCGGATTGACGGCAAAGAGGCCATAGTCGCGGGCGTGCCAGTAGGTTGGGTAGTTGGGATTGGCGGAGTGGTCGAGGACGGCGATGGTTTCAGCTTTTCCGTCGGCTGTGGCGCCGGAGAGCTCGCACCACTTCCCGCGCGTGCCCCAGGCGGCGTCGCCGACCTTGCCTTCGCTGGTGCGGTAGACGCCGGTGGCTCCGGTGGTGGGAGCCGAGACGGGGGTTGCGATGCCGTTGGCGTCGCGGAGAACCTCGGGCTTTGCGGTGGCGGACTCGAGGAAGTGGGCGACGCGGATGCCGAGCAGGCCGTCCTTGTCGTCGTGGAAGACGGAGGTTTGCAGGGCCTTGAGCGTGACGGCGATGTCGATGGCGCGGGCGGGCTTGCCGTCGATGGTGAGCTTGGAGAAGACGTAGCGCGTGGTCTGGTGGAGGATGGGCGGCTGCTGGTTGCTTCCGACCGATGGGACGTCGGAGGCGGGATACCAGGTGGATTCGGTGACGAGTTCGCCGGAGGTGGCGCCGCTCCTGGAAGAGACGATGCGGTCGTGGTCGATGGAACCGTATTTGGCGCGGACCTCGGGCTTGATGGCGTCGGAATTGTTCCAATAGTCGATGTTGTTGACGTTGGAGTAGTTGAACCAGAGGCCGGCGTGGTGGGGATGGTCTGTGCGTTCGCCGGGCAGGGGCGGATTGCCGCGGGTGAGCGTGGCGCCGTCCGGAGAAAGGAGCGGGTAGAGGATGGGCTTGCGCTGGTTGGTCTGCCAGAGGTACGAGGTGAAGGGTGCGCCGTCAATGGCGATGTCTACTCGATGGGCGGCTTCGTTGACCGTGACAACTACGCCTTTCGCGGGCGGAGCAGCTTTGAGCATGGGCGTGAGACCGAGGAGAACGAGCAACAACAAGTACAAATGCGGGGATCCTTCGCTGCGCTCAGGATGACAACTTCGTAATTTGTGCGCGCTGCGCTCAGAATGACAATTCAAGATATGTGGCACTTTATGCGTGGACATAGGGTTTGCCTCCGACCATTACCTGCTGGGTCTTATCGTCGAAGGTGACCTTCTCCCCGGTCTGGATGGCGGCGACGTTCATGCACAACGCGACGGAGTGGCTGTAGCCCGCGCGGATGCTGGCGTTCGGCGTCTTGCGTGAGCGGACGCACTCCATCCAGTTGCGCATGTTGGCGTTGGTCTGCGGATCGCCGCGGCCGCCAGCGGAGGTGTCGGCGTCGTTGGACATCTTTTCGACATTCTCCATCAGCGAGAAGCTGGGCAGTTGGTTGGCCTGCATCTTCATGGCCGCGGCCTCGCGGGCGGTGAGGCCGCCGGTGGGCGTGACGGTCTGCTTGTCCATGTCGATCATGCCGCCGTTGGAGTAGTAAAGCTCCTTGGTGCCGCCGGCGGAGTTGGTGAAGCGCGAGGTGTACTGGACCTGGAATCCCTTGGTGAGGTCGTCCAGCGGGCCGTAGTCGAAGACGGCGGTCATGGTGTCCCAGTTGGTGCGGCCGTCCTTCCACAGATAGATGCCGCCATTGGCGACGACGGAGCGCGGATGCGGCAGGCCGGTGAACCAGTGGACAGTGTCGATCTGGTGGACCAGCCACTGGTCGGGAATCCCGGAAGAGTAGGGCCAGAAGAGGCGGAACTCAAGATACTTGCGTGCGTCGAACTTGTCGGTGATGACGCCCATGCAGTAGCGCTTCCAGTCGGTGTCTTCTTCCTTGAGCAGGGGCACGACGTCGGGGCGGCGCCAGCGGCCGGGCTGATTGACGTTCCAGCTCATCTCGACCATGACGATGTCGCCGAACTTGCCGGACTGGATGTATTCGGCAGCCTTGATATACGCCGGAGTGGACCTGCGTTGTGTGCCGACGGCGATAATCTGTTTCGAGCTTTCGACTGCCTTGAGAAAGTCGCGTGCATCGTCCATGCGGTGCGCGGTGGGCTTCTCGACATAGGCGTCGCGGCCCGCCTTGACGGCCTCGATGCCATGCCGCGCGTGCTGGAAATCGGCGGTGGCAATGAGGACTGCGTCGATGTCGTTGCGCGCGTACAGGGCTTCGTTGTTGCGCACCTGATCGACCTTGCTTCCGGCCAACTTCTCGACCGTAGCCGCTGCCTTTGCGCGAGCCAGACTCCAGATGTCCGAGACTGCTACCAGCTCGAAGTTCATGGCCCTCTGGCTTGCCACAAAGGCGGGCACATCGCCGCCCAACATGCGGTCGCCGCAGCCGACGATGCCGGTGCGCACACGGTCGTTGGCGCCGACGATCTTGGCGTAGCTGCGCGCGGATTGGGTGGCGGCGACGGCGAGGGCTGCGGTGCTTAGTTTGACGAAGTCGCGACGGTTGGTGTCGTGGGATGCAATGGGTGTGTGCATGATAGGGGTCTCCATGGGGGTCCGCGACTGGATGCAATCGCGAAATTACCGGCGAGCGAAGTCTACATCGGCTGGGGGTGGTTAGGCGAATGGGGCGCGGTCCGTTGCGGCGGGGCGATTTGCAAGTTGCTGAGAATCTGGATTGTGAGAAGATTTTTGTATGAGCGATTTCATTCCCAAGGCAGGAACAATCAAGATCGGCGGACTGGGCCGCAAGGCGCAGAAGCTACAGGCGGCGCGTGAGAAAGCGGCGCAGACGAAGAGCGGCGTAAAGCCTCAAGCCGCGATGAACGTGGCATCGTTCAAGGCGAAGGACTCGTTCGCCAATACCAAGAAGACGACCTTTCAGCGTAAGGCGGTGTAGGGAAGCTACCCATCGCGATGCGACTGCGATGGATGGTGCGGTCAGTCCGTAGACGAATCGATTTGCGTTAGCGGACGATGACGTCCCAGATTTTGGAGAGGCGGGATTTGCCGGCGGGGCCTTCGATGTAAAGGACGACGACGTACTCTCCGGCGGCCTTGTACTGGTGGATGGGGAACTGGTCGCTGGAGTCGGTGCCGTCGCCGAAGTCCCACTTCCAACTGGTGATCTGGCCGACGGACTCGTCCTGGAATGCGACCAGGCGGCGGTTCATGTCAATGACCTTGAAGCTCCATTTGGCGTCGATGGGCTTGCGGAACTGGGGTTCGAGCGGCATGAGGCGGAACTCGCGGAGGTAGGTGGAGTTGCCGTACATAGTGTGCTCCGGCGAGAGGTTCCAGAAGCCGTTGTTCTTGCCATTCGGATCGGCGGTATCGTAGTCGATGACGGCCCAGGAGAGGCCGATGAGCTTGTTCTCGGTTAGCTTCGATTCGACGGCGCGGTCGGGGCCATCGCAACTGGCGTAGTCGAAGGGCGTGATGTAGAACTCCAGAATGTAGTGGCCGGACTGGCCGGGACGGAAGTTGTAGGTCTGCGCGTGGTTGGCGTAGGGCAGCTCCTTGTCCCAGGGCTGACAGCCCCAGGCCATGGCCCAGTCCTTGCCCTCGTAAGGCGTCATGATGTGGTAGTTCTGCGCCTGCACGCCGTGCATGGAGAAGTGCGCGTCCCACTCGTCCTGGTCGGTGTTGTTGCGGAAGCGGGGGATGAGCGGGCCGCCGGAGCGGTCGCCATCGACGACCACCTCGAAGGTGTCGTTGTTCAGGCCGGGGTTGGCGAAGTCCCAGAAGTTGTCGTAGGCCTCGTAGAGGAAGTAGAGGCGGTTGAGGCCCTTGACCCAGCCGACCTTGACGTGGATGTCGAGGTCCTTGGAGTCGGGCGCGGCGTGGATGTGCTGGTCGTCGTGCATGTCGGCGAGGGTGATGGTGTAGCTGTCGGGGACGATGGCCCAGTCGTCATCCTTGCCGTCGATGCGGGGGATGCGGTCGGCGGGAAACTGGAAGACCTTCAGAATGGGGAGAGCAGGGGCCGTCGCGGGCGTCATCTGGTCGGCGGGCGGAGCGGCGGGAGCGGGTGGTGCGGGCGGTGTTTGTGCGAGGGCGGGGGATGCGCTCATGCAAGCCGCGAGAAGTGTAGTGGCGAGGACGAAGAACCCGGGGCTAAAGCCCCTCGAATTTATGGGGCTAATTCGTGGGGCTAAAGCCCCACGCTCCCTCCGAAGGGCAGCCAAGGTTTGATCCCTCCGAAGGGCAGCCAAAGTCCGTTGCTTTGTCGTATTGAGTGTGGTCATGAGATGGAGACTGCCTTTCCGAGGGAGGCGTGCGCTGGGCCGCCTTTGAGTCCTTCGATCTTGAGGCCGGTGGTGTCGACTGCCTCGACGGCGTAGGAGAACGCGTCGGGCGGGTTCGCGCCCCAGGCGACGGTGCAATTACGCAGGGTGACGGTGTCGGCGTGTTCGATGGAGAAACCGGGGGTGTCGTGCAGGACGATGCCGGAGGGGGCCTTGGGATCGGCCTTGGTATCGGCGCTGGCGACGGAGTTAGGGACGGAGTTTGGCTCGGCGACGGTGGTGGGGCGATTGTCGAAGAGGCCGCCTTTGAACTCGGTGGTGCGAGCAAGAGTGATGGATACGCGGTCGAGGGTGACGTCGTGGATGCGCGAGAGCGTGCTGCCGCAGACGCGGATGGAGTTCTCTGCGTGGCCGGTGACGTTCCGCACAGTAATGTTGTGCAATGATCCGACTTTGCTGGTTGCCGTGCGCGGGATGGCGGTGAAGGATATGGCCTCGCCTCGGCCCCACCATGGGTCGGAGTAGAAGCGGGATGTAAAGGCGATGTCGCGGAAGATGATGTCGTGGATGTTGCCTTCGTCGCGGAGCTGGATGCAGAGGCCGCGCGAGGCGGTCTTGATCTGGCAGCGCTCGAAGAGGATGTCGTGGATGTCGGAGGTAGTCTCGGTGCCGATCTTAAGGCCGGCGTCCTGCGTCTCGATGACGCAGTCGTGGACGTGGATGTTGGCGGCGGGGCCGAAGTCGATGGGCTGGCGGCTACACTTGATGACCACGCCGTCATCGCCGGCGACGATGTTGCAGTTGCGGATTTCGACGTTGCGGGAGTGGTCGGGATCGATGCCGTCGCAGTTGGGTACGTCGAGCAGGTTGCGGACCTTGACGTTGTCGATGAGCACGCCATCGCATCCGAGCATGTGCAGGCCCCAGTTTGGCGCTTCGGCGAAGGTGATGTCGCGGACCACGAGGTCCTTGCAGCCGGTGAGGACGAACATCTTGGGGCGGAAGGGGCCGGGAATCCACCACTGGCCGACCTCGTCGTAGCGGGTCATGAACTCTTTGGCGCGGCCCTGGAGCGAGCCCGTGCCGCTGATGGTGAGGCCCTGCGCTCCGGTGGCTGTGATGACCGCACCCAGCGCGGCGGACATGGTGTCTCCGGCGACCGAACCGGGCAGGCCGCCTCGATAGTCCTCGCGCCGCGTGCTGACGAGGAGTTCGGCGTTGTCGGCGAGATGGAAGTCGATGGAGCCCTTGAGTTCGATGGTGCCGATCAGGTACTTATGCCCGCCGCGCACCAGCACCTGGGCCTTGCCTGCGCAGGCGGCGGCCTCGTCGATGGCGCGCTGGAAGGCTGTGCTGTCGAGCGTGGCGCCGTCGCCCACCGCGCCGTACTTGAGCACATCGAAGATATTGATCTGCTGTGCGTCTTTGCGCGGGGCGGATTGCGGGCGGGCCGGACTCTGCGACGAGAACGCATAGAGCGGAGAGAGCGCTGCCGCTCCAGCAAGGACTGCGCCTGTCTTAAGAACTTTGCGGCGTGTCGGAAACCGCGCATCATTATGCTGCGCGTCTGTATCTTGAGATCGATTCAACGGAGGTCCCCCGCTGCAACTTCATTCCGGCCCGGCAACGACTTAATTCCGCGGCCTGGCCACCACTCTACTATAGGAGGTACGCTGAACGTAGCGGCAGTTTAGCGGCCCATTTTTCTCTCATCCCCTCGATCACAAAGCGATCGAGGGGATGAGAGTCTTTAAAATTGCCACGCACCTCGGCACGGCAGAAGTAGTGCCCTCCCGAATGTATTGAGGCGAAACCGCTGTATAAGGATTAAGTGCCGGTCGTGCAGACGGTCCTGTGCGAATGGAAGAGGAGGCAAGACCATCGAAGGCAATCCCATCTTCATGCGGCGAGCGATCGCGCTGGCCACCGGGAATGTACTCTCCCGTGGCGGAGGCCCGTTTGGCGCGGTGGTGGTGCGCGACGGCAAAATTATCGCAACCGGCACCAACCTGGTGACATCGACCAACGATCCGACGGCCCATGCCGAAGTGGTCGCGATCCGCGCTGCGTGCAAGGCATTGGGCGACTTCCAACTTGCCGGATGCGTGGTCTATACCAGTTGCGAGCCCTGCCCGATGTGCCTGGCCGCGCTCTTCTGGTCGCGCTGCGACGCAATTTTTTACGGCAACTCCGCGGCCGATGCCGCCGATGCCGGCTTCGACGACGCCTTGCTCTATGAGGAGGTGAGCCGCCCGCTCGACCAGCGCAGAATCCCCATGACGCGTCTGCTGGCCGACGAGGCGATGGAGAGCTTCGACGCCTGGCGCACTCTTCCCGATAGAATCGATTACTGACATGGCTATCAAGCGCAAGACCTCACTCCTGAAGGCTGTAACCACTCTTACGCAGACAACAGATGCCTCCGACGCGCCGGTGAAGATCGCGCTGCTGGGATTCGGAACCGTTGGCAGCTCGGTGGCGCTCGCGATCGCCGAGTCGAAGCTGCCGGGGATCGAGTTGACGCACATCTTCAACCGCAACGTGGAGCGCAAACGCGCGTCTGCCGCGGCGAAGTGCGTACCCGCGTCCGTGGTGTGGACGGAGAACTTCGACGACATCCTCAACTCGCGCGCGGAGATTGTGGTCGAGCTGATGGGCGGACTTGACCCCGCCGAGGGCTGGCTGAAGAAATGTTTCGCTGCGGGCAAGTCGGTGGTGACGGCCAACAAGCAACTCATCGCGTATCGAGGAGCGGCGCTCTCTCGGCTGGCCGCGAAGCATGGCGTGCAGCTTGTACATGGAGCGGCTGTGGCTGGTGGCGTGCCGGTGATTCCGGGGATTCTGCAAGGGCTCGGCGGCGACCAGATCACACGCATCAGCGGCATCGTCAACGGAACGTGCAATTACATCCTGAGCCGCATGGAGACGGGCGCGGAGTACGCCGCAGTGCTGGCGGACGCGCAGGGACTGGGCTACGCGGAGGCGAATCCTTCAGCCGACGTGGACGGCTTCGACGCGCGCGCCAAGCTGTGCATTCTGTCGCGCATCGCGCTGCACGCGGAGCTTGATCCCGACGCGGTTGCCACGCAGACGATCTCCACAGTCGAAGCTGTCGATTTTGCCTACGCGAAGGAACTGGGCTGCACGATTCGTCAGGTGTCGCGCGCGCAGTTGGACCCGAAGAGCAGGCTGGTCCACGCGCGCGTGGCACCGATGCTGGTGCCGCTGGCGTCGCCCATTGCGTGGTCGCACGGCACGCAGAACATGGTGGTGACATCGGGCAAGTTTGGCGGCGACGTGGTCTTTTCCGGCCACGGCGCTGGCGGCGAGCCTACGGCGGTCGCTGTGGTCTCGGACATTCTTGCCGTCGCGCAGAGGTCTGTGGCAGTTGAGCTGCCGGTGCGCCGGCGCGAGGTGACGGGCGAGTTCATGGCTCCGCACTACCTGCGCTTTGTGGTGGACGACAAGCCGGGAATCGTCTCTGGGATCGCTGGCGTGCTGGCTAAAGTCGGTGCCAATATCGACTCGCTGCTGCAACGGCCGGGCTACCCCAAGCACAGTTTGCCATTCGTCATCACTACCGAACCCTGCCTGACCTCGACGATCGAGAAAGCTGTCGCCGCCATGGAGAAGATGGACTGCATGTTGGAGCGGCCACTCTGCCTGCAGATTCTCACCATCGACGACAAGGCTGAGTAGCTGTCGAGCGATTTTCAAGAGTGACAATCAGCAGGAGCGTCTTCGGTCTTCGGTCAGTTCAGCTTTTTGATCCAGATATTGCGTACCGAGACTTTGGCGGGAGTTCCCTCAAGTTCAATCCCAATCTTGCCCGACTGGTTGTTGGATGAGGCTGGATCGTCGTCGATATAGACGGCCATGAGCTGTCCATTGAGAATGTGGAGGAATGTGCCGCCGCGAGCGATGATCTCGTATTGGTTCCAATCGTTGATCTTCACATAGCCGCCGAGCGCAGTGCGGTCGCCAATGGTTCCGATGAGGCTGGGAGCGGACCCAGCAGCGGAGGTAACCACCTCTCCGCGCCAGGCAACGATCCCCAGGGGTGTGTTCTCCGAGTAGAACTGGCCGGAATAGGAGGCGTGCAGCGGGTTGACCGGGTACCAGAAATCGGCCTGCGGACCGGTCATCATCCAGTCGAGATTGAGTGGCTTTCCTCCGGGACGAGGAGGCTTATTCCAGGGCAGTCCGGTCTGGCTGCGATACTGAATGCCGCTGCCTCCGGCGATCTCGCACTTGATCTCCAGCTTGAGGTCGAAGTCCTTCGCTTCGAGATTGCGACGCCAGATGTACGCGTTGGCAACCACGTTGTCCTTGGAGGATTCGCCAACGATGGCACCATTCTCCACACGCCAGACCGCGGGGTCCCCCTCCCAGTCGGAAAGACTTTTGCCATCGAAGATCTGCACGAAACCGGTGTGATCGTTGAAGTCCATCGCGGCCGGTTCATGAAATTGCGAGCGAACTGGAGGAGGACCAGGCTGGGGCGCGGCAGGCGCCTGCGCCAACAAAAGACCGGCACTGGCAACCCAGAGGATTGAGTAGGTGCCGCAGAGCCGGAGCGCGTTTCGCTGTCTGGAAAGGGTGTGATTGTTCAACAGGATCATCGAAACCTCTTTGTAAGACATGGAGAGTATAGCCGTTCAGGAAGCGGCTAATACTTCGGCAGGGTGGGATCGATTTTTTCGGCCCAGGCGAGGATTCCGCCGGCGAGATTTTCGACGTGCGTGAAGCCTGCGTTCTTGAGGATCAGTGCGGCCTTCTGGCTGCGTGCGCCGGATTTGCAGTGGATGACGATGTTGCGATTCCGCTCCGCCTCCAGTTCGCCGACGCGGTTGGCCAGTTGGCCGAGGGGGATGAGAGGCGCGCCAATGTTGACGATCTTGACCTCGTGCGGCTCGCGGACGTCGAGGACAAAGACGTCTTCGTGCGCGTCGAGGCGGCGCTTCAGTTCCTGCACCGCGATCTGCGGGATGCCGTCTACAACGGGAACGTCGGCGACGGCCTTGTCGCGCTCGACTTCGAGCGGGCCAACCGTGGCGGGTTTCTGGATGCCGCAGAACTGGTCGTAGTCAATGAGCGCGGTGACGGTGGGATGCGTGCCGCAGACCGGGCAGTCGGGATTCTTGCGCAGCTTCAGCGTGCGGAACTTCATGGTCAGCGCATCGATGAGCAGGAGGCGACCGGCGAGGCTTTCGCCGATGCCCAGGATCAGCTTGATGACTTCGGTCGCTTGAATAACGCCGACCAGACCAGGCAGAATTCCGAGGACACCACCTTCCGCGCAGGAGGGGACAAGGCCCGGCGGCGGCGGCTCGGGATAGAGGCAGCGATAGCACGGAGCATCCTCGGTGGCGAAGACACTGGCCTGACCCTCGAAGCGGAAGATGGAGCCGTAGACGTTGGGCTTGCCGGTGAGGACGCATGCATCGTTGACCAGATAGCGCGTCTGGAAGTTGTCCGTGCCGTCGGCGATGATGTCGTAGTCGCGGAAGATTTCGAGCGCGTTGGCGCTGGTCAGCATGGTGTTGTGCTTGACCACGTTGGTGTAGGGGTTGAGGCCCTTGAGCATGATCTCGGCGGAGTCGACCTTCAGCTTGCCGACGGTCGCGGTGGAGTGGATGATCTGCCGCTGCAGGTTGCTGGCGTCGACCGTGTCGAAGTCGACCAGACCGATGGTGCCTACGCCCGCGGCTGCAAGATAGAGTGCGAGCGGCGCGCCGAGTCCGCCGGTGCCTACACAGAGGACCTTGGCGGCCTTTAATTTTTGCTGGCCCTCCATGCCCACCTCGGGCAGAATCAGGTGGCGCGAGTAGCGCGAGATCTCATCGTTGGAGAGCGTGGGGAGTTCGATTTCGAGTGGTGTTGCAGTTGCCATTGAACTGTCCTTCGCACGCAGCCGTGCGGGTTATTGTGATATGTGCCTGTTTGAGTTACGAATAATTCAATAAAAATCAAAATGAGTTACAAATTCTCGCGTGGAGAAAAAACAGTTACAAATAACAGCGACAGCCACCGGCGATGGAGGGGATGATGGACAGCTCGTCGGACTCCTCGACCGGCGAGGCTTCTTTCTGGGGCAGGTAACGGATATCTTCGTCGTTGAGGTAGAGGTTGACGAAGGAGCGGAGCTTGCCCTCGGCGCTGTAGAGGTGCTGGCGCAGATCGGGGTACGCGCCGGTCAAGGCTTCGAGCGCCTCGCCAACGGTTGCTCCGGGGACGCTGACGGACTGCTGGCCTCCGGTGTATGCGCGCAGTGGTGTGGGGATGTTGATCTTCATGCCTTGCCTTTCTCTTGCGCGATTACAGTCGCGCTTTCTCTCACTTCAATCTCGACGGGTTCGTCGAGGAACTTCTTGTCTTCCTCGCTGGTTCCGGTCAGCAGGAAGGAGTTGGTGACGGCGGCGTTGCCCTGATCGACGCGCGTGATGATGTAGGAGCAGCCGACCCAATGCGCCTCGGCAAAATCGGTCTGCGACCACTGCGCGGGACAGTCCGGGTGGGAGTGGTAGAAGCCGACGATGTCCAGGCCCTGCTTGCGTGCCTGGCGCTGGATGCGGATGAGCTCCTCGGGCGCGATGTTGTAGCGATTGTGCGCCGAATCGGTGCGGGTGTTGCCGGCGCGGACGATTTGGCGGACGTGGTTGCCATCGGGCCCGGAGTTGCCAAGCAGCACGCCGCAGCACTCGTGCGGGTAGGTCACTTCGCCGTGCGTTCGCAGGGTAGCATAGTCGGAGTAGGTGAGGTGCAGCATTATCCCTCCCGCCAGAAACGTTCGCTGAGGTACTTGTCCGCGGAGTCGGAGAGGACGGTGACGATGACGGCCTCGCGACCGGCGCGTGCCTCCTGCTCGGCGATCTGCAATGACGTAGTGACCGCGCCCGCGGCGGAGACGCCGACCAGCAGACCGTCGCGGCGGCCAAGCTCCCGCGCCATGGTGTATGCGCGTTCGGTCTGCATGAAGATGTTGTCGTCGGCGAGGGTGGCGTCGTAGATCGGCGGGACAATTGCGGTCGCCATGTACTTGAGGCCCTCGAAGCCGTTGAACGGCGAGTCGGGCTGCATGGAGACGCACCGAACCCGCGGGTTGAGCTCCTTCAGGCGGCGTGTGGTTCCCATGAAGGTGCCGCTGGTGCCGAGGCCGGCGACGAAGTGCGTGATCTGGCCCTCGGTCTGGCGCCAGATCTCGTTGGCCGTGGTGTGGTAGTGGGCCTTCCAGTTCTGCGGATTGCCGTACTGGTCTGCATAGAAGTAGCGGTCGGGTTCGGCGGCGATCATCTCGCGCGCCTTGCGGATTGCGCCGTCGGAGCCGTCGTTGGGATCTGTCCAGATGACCTCGGTACCGTAGGCCGCGAGGATGTGCTTGCGCTCCTGGGAGACGTTCGACGGTACGCAGAGCGTGACGGGGAAGCCCAGCGCCGCGCCCAGCATGGCGTAGGCGATGCCGGTGTTTCCGCTGGTGGCGTCGAGCAGAGCGCGGCCGTGGGGCTGATTATTTTCTTGGTTAAAACGGAGCAGGCCGTGCTTTTCGGCGTCGAGGACGATGGCGGCGGCGGCGCGGTCCTTGATGGAGCCGCCGGGGTTGACCCACTCGACCTTGCCGAGAATCTGCACACCGGGAAGGTGCGCGGTGAGACGGTCGAGCGCGAGCAGCGGCGTGTTGCCGATGCGGTCGAGCAGAGACACTCCAAGCGCGCGCGCCGTTGCGATCATCTGTGCGATTCCTTCCTTCGTGGTCTGTGCAGCGATCCTGCTCTCTGCGCGGCTGCCCCGCGTGCGGAGTACAGATTGAAGGCGGGCAGCGGATGTGCGACAGTTAACTCAAGAATAACGCAATTGAAACCTATGGCAAAGAAGACATCGCCGCGAACCTTTACCGACGCGCTCGCAACACTCGCCGGCCACCAATTCGATGTATCCGCGGCGCGCGACGCTTCAGGCACCGGCATCAAGGCCTTCCAGGTGCGCAAGTACGGCTGCGCGGCGGAGATTGCAGCCGCGCCCGACGGCACCACCGAGTTGCTGGCGCGACCGGGATGGATGCTGAATGGTGTGATCTCGCGGCTGGTGGACCGGGGCTACCAGAAGTTCCTGAAGACGCCGCAGACGGAGATTCCCGCGACGGCGGAGCATCTGCATGCCATCCACGAGTTCAGCGAGGAACTGAACGAGGCGGCGGGGGCGACCAGCCTGTACAACGAATCGCTGGGGACGACCAGCGACCGGTATCTGTACGACCGCGTGAAGGGGCGGGAGTAAAGAGTTCCCTCGTTTAGCGGATCACCCTCCAATTCGCTTCTACTATACGATCCTGCACGCGATCGTCTCGACGCGCCGGGATCAAAGGCAGTATAGTGACGGATGGTAAACGGAAGCCATCTCCCCGGTGGAACATATATTCTCTATCCTGATACAGTGGCGGTGCCATGGTAAACAATATCAAGCGGACTGTTGTGTGGTCAGGGATAATTCTGGCCAGCATTGTGATGCTCTTGATTGCCATTTACCAAATCGTTTGCTTGTTACTGGGAATATTAACTTCGGGTGTCGGACCGCTTTCTGGATTCTACGTCGCATACCTATTGGAAGGACCCGCGTATCTTGCGTCGGCCGCGACTGCATGGAAATGGCCATGGATCGCTGAGTCGGTTGCGGTACTCACCTTGGTTGTAATCTTTGCGAGGTTTAATCCGTGGACAGTTAGCCCATTTCAAAGAGGACTCTCCCTTGACTACGCATTCATCATCGCTGCGAATGTGGCTTTCTTCGCTAGAATGTCGCTACGTCGCGACAAGATGAAATGCGTTTAAGAACCGCGCTACCCTTGCGCTCACTTCCCCCGTTCGCGTTGGAGTTCGCGGTAGGCTTCGCTTTTGCCCATGCCGCGGGCGCGGGCGACCCGCTTGAGAGCGTCCTTTTCGGCGAGGGACTCTTTTTGCATCAAATCGCGAACCTCGGCGGCGATGCTGGCGGGGTGGGTGTCGCTGACGGACGCGGCGGCAGCAGGGACGAAGAGCAGGACGATCTCGCCCCGAACGCTGGCGCGAGAGGCTAACGTCTGGCGAACTTCGGAGACAGCCCCGCGCAGGAACTCTTCGTGCAGCTTGGTCAGCTCGCGTGCGACGACGACGTGCTGCGCGGGGCCGAAGATTGCCGCGATGTCGGCCAGCGTTTCGAGAATGCGGTGCGGTGCTTCGTAGAAGATCTGCGTGCCGCCGGATTGATTGCTGGCGCTGGTCAGGCTGGCGGTGCGGTGAAGGGCCTCGAGGGCGGTGCGGCGTTGGCCCTCTTTGGAGGGGAGAAAACCGTTGAAGGTGAACTGCTCGGCGTTTGTGCCGCTGGCGGCTGGGCCGGTTCCCGCCGGATTTGTTCCGGCCAGCGTGGTTCCGGCCGATCCAGTTCCGGCGAGGCCGCTTGCGATGAGCGCGCTGATGGCGGCGTTGGCTCCGGGGATGGGGAAGACGGGGACGCCCGCGGCGATGGCGGCGGCGGCGATCTGGCCGCCGGGATCGGCGATGCCGGGAGTTCCTGCGTCGCTGACGACGGCGATGCGCGCGCCCGCACGGAGCGCGGCGGCAAGCTCGACGGCGCGGCCCGCCTCGTTGTGCATGTGGTAGCTGATGGTGGGGGTGCGGATTTGGAAGTGGTTGAGGAGCTTCTGCGTCTGGCGCGTGTCCTCGCAGGCGATCTTGTCGACCGAGCGCAGGACGCGCAATGCGCGCAGGGTGATGTCTTCGAGGTTGCCGATGGGCGTGGCAACGAGATAGAGGCCGGGAGCGAGCGGACGCTGACCGGCGGCGGATTCGCTCGATGGTTCCTCGTTGCGAATCAGGACTTCGTCGCGCTCGGGTTGTTGGTCCGTGTTCATCCGCGTCGCTCCGAATGACAATCTTTAGTGCTGCTGCGCTCAGAATGACGATTCAAGATCTCTAGGAGTCTTCGGGGCGGCGGATGCGGCGGCTCTGGTTGAGCAGGCCCATGGACTGCGAGAGGTTCTGCGGGGTGACGATGCCGACGATGCGCTCGCCCTGCATGACGGGGACGAGCTGCGCCCCTTGCGCGCCGGTGATGCGGCCCAGCGTATTGACCAGCGAATCTTCGGGCAGCGCGGTCTGGAAGTTGCGTGTCATCACGCCCTGCACATAGCTGTTGCCGCTGGTGGCCAGCGCCTCCATGATGTTCTGGCGGCTGACGGCTCCGACCAGATTGCCTCCGCGCACCACGGGAAAGACGTCCTGAAGCGAATGCACGGCGCGCTGCAGCGCGTCTTCCAGCGTGTCGGATGCGGAGAGCGTGCTGAACTGGGTGAGCATAACGTCGCGCATGAGCACGCTGTTGGAGTCGCTCTGGACGAGCAGGTTCTGGCCCTCCATGTGGGCTGCGATGAGCACAAACGCGCCCATGATGAGGAGCCACATGTTGTTCAGCAGAAGCCCGGCGATGATTAGGGCTATGGCGATCCACTGGCCCAGCCCCGCGCTCCTGCCCCATCGGAGCCCCGCGCCCAGCCCTGCGCCCAATCCGGTAGCCGTGCCGACGCCCGATTCGGCGGGTTGGCGCTCGCCTTTGCCCTCCTGCGCTCCGGTTGCGGGAGCGCGGCGAAAGACGCGTCCTCCATCCAGCGGAAAGGCGGGCAAAAGGTTGATTGCGCCGAGCAGCAGATTCAGCCAAATTATGGCGCGCAACAGGTGCGAGGGTGCAATCCACGGCCGCTGCATCAGGTTGATGCCGGGCGTGGAGGCGAGTACAACAGACGCGAGCAGAAGGCCGAAGCCGATGTTGGCGAGCGGGCCGACAACGGCCATGCGGCACTCGGTTGCCGGCTCGGCGGCGCGTTGGGCGGCTTCGGGCGTGGCGTAGGTGCTGAGGCCGCCGGTGGGCAGCAGCAGGATTCCGCGCAGATCCAGGCCGAGCCACGCCGAGGCAAGAGCGCGCGCAACCTCGCGCACGGCGACGGCGAAGAGCAGCAGGAGCCAGAGCGTCAGTCCGCGCCCGGTGCTAGACCCGGCGAACGAGCCGAGGCCAATCGCCACGGCGAGCAGGAGCAGGAAGAACGCATGAATGCGGACCTCCACTCCGAAAAAACGGCCGACGGGGAAGCTCCATCCGCGCATCGCTATATTGTATTCGCACGAGGGCTTCGCAATAACAAACAGAACAGAGCCGGTCGTCGCGTTTGAGGTCATAAGATTGAGAGATGCGGGTTATCGCCGGGAGTTTTCGTTCACGCCAACTGATCGCCCCACGCGGCACGGGGACGCGGCCCACCAGCGACCGTCTGCGCGAGACGCTCTTCAACATTCTGGCGCCGAGGATCGCGGGATGCCGATTTGCCGATCTGTACGCGGGAGCCGGCGCGGTGGGGATCGAGGCGATCAGCCGCGGCGCGGAGCATGTCTGGTTCGCGGAGAAGGCCGATGCGGCGCTGGCGGCGATCCGCGAAAATTTGAAGGCGCTGAAGATTGCGCACGGATTCACGGTGGAGGAGCGCGGAACGGGCGCGCTGTTGGAACGGCTCGCCAAGGCCGCACAGAAGGCGGCGACAGAATCGGTGGAGGGCGCGCGGGCTGGCGATCTGCTCGACCTGGTCTACCTCGACCCGCCGTGGGAGGCCGAGACGGAGTACGCCAACACGCTGCATCTGCTGGGAAGCGCACGGGGAAGGCTGATCTTCGCGTCTGGCGCGCTGATTATTGCGGAGCACAACAGCAAGTCGCGGCTTGCGGAGCGGTATGGGGAACTGGTGCAGACGCGCACGTTGAAGCAGGGCGATGCGACGTTGAGCTTTTATGCCGTGGCCGATGGGTAATCAGCGCAGCGCGTCGAGTGCCTGGGCCATGTCTTCGAGGAGGTCGTCGATGTGCTCGAGGCCGGCACTGAGGCGGATGAATCCCTCGGGGACGGCGTCGCCACCCCAGCGGGCGCGGCGCTCGGCGCAGGTACAGGTGCCACCGAAGCTGGTAGCTTCGGTGATGAGCTTGGCTTTGGAGAGGAATGTCTCGGCGGCGGCTCGGTCGGCGAGGGTGAAGCTGAGGATCGCGCCGAAGTGCTGCATCTGGCGCGCGGCGAGGACGTGCCCGGGATGGGTGGGAAGGCCGGCATAGAGGACATCGTGAACGACGTCGGTGCGCGTTGTGAGGTACTCGGCGATGCGCTGGGCGTTGGCGGAGCTTCGTTCCAGCCGCAGCGGCAGCGTTTCAATGGAGCGCAGGGCGAGCCACGCCTCCATGGGGCCGAGGACGCCGCCCATCAGCGTGCGCCACTGCTCGATCTGCTGGCGGAGTTCGAGGTCGCGGACGGCGACGTGGCCGAGCAGGATGTCGCTGTGGCCGGTCATGGACTTGGTGTCGCTGGCGACGGCGAAGTCCGCACCGAAGGAGAGCGTGCGCTGGCCGAGCGGGGTGGCAGTAGTGTTGTCGACGGCGACCAGAGCCCCGGCGCGGTGGGCACGTTCGCTGAGCGCGGTAATGTCGCAGATCTCCATCAGCGGGTTGCTGGGCGACTCGATCCAGAGCAGGCGCGCGCCTTCGAGCTGCTCGCCCTGCGCGTCGTTGGCTGTGGGCGCGAGGCGGATGACGATGCCCATCTTGGCGAAGTACTCCTGCATGAGGGCTCGGGCGGCGAAGTAGCAGTGCGAGGGCAGAACGACCACGTCTCCGGGACCCAGGACGGCCCCGAAGACCGAGGCGCAGGCGGCCATTCCGGAGGCGAAGACCAGGGCGCTGGCGCGGTAGGGCCTGCCCGCGTTGGCGTGTCCGGGGGCAAACTGGCCGGACTCCATCTGGCCGATTGTGCGCTCGAGCGCGGTCCATGTGGGGTTGTTATTCCGCGCGTAGCTGTACGGCGTTTCGTTGGGGTCACCCGGCGTGTGGAAGGGCGCGGCAAAGACCGGGCTGGGATGCAGCGGCTCGCCTGCTACGGCAGGCGTGAGAGTGGAACGAATGATCTTGGTGGAGTCATGCATAGTATTGCTTAATCCTAATGCTTTCCGGTGAAGTGTTCCCAGCCGCCGGGCTGGAGTGGCGAGCGGCGACCGGCTAAGTCCAGCAATGAGATGCTGTTGCCGCGTACGAGGCTTCCGATGCGCGTGATGCGGACTCCGGCCAGAGTGCGTGGAACTTGTGTCGTCGGCGGTGCGGAGAAGAGAAGCTCGTAGTCTTCGCCGCCGTTGAGGGCGAGCGTGAGCGCGCGGTTGGGCGCGGCTGCGGCGTGACTCGCCTGTACGTCGCGGGCTTGCAACGCCAGGGGATGGATTGGCAGCGCGTCCACACTCACCTGGGCGCCGACGCCGGACTCGCGGCAGAGATGCGCGAGATCGGTGGAGAGTCCGTCGCTGAGGTCGATGGCTGTCGTGGCCAGACGGCGGCGAAGCAGCGCCTGTCCGACTTCGAGGCGGGGCTGAGGGAATAATTGCGGATGCGCGGCGAGCTGGTCTGGCACGGACTTTGAGCTTGACTCCCACCCCTTCCGCCAAGAACGCGGAATGGATGGGGCACCCTGCTGTCTCGTCGTCGCGCGGTGCTCGATGGCGGCGAGTTCGGCGGCTGCGCCACCCAGTTCGCCGGTGACGTAGAGCGCGTCTCCGGCGCGGGCCGTGCCGCGGCGCAGGGCTCGTCCGGCGGGGGCCGATCCGATGAGCACAATGTCCGCCAGCACCAGTCCGCAGGGCGACTCGGAGGTGTCGCCGCCCGCCAGCGGCACGGCAGACTGGTCCGCCAACCCGCGCAGGCCAGTGAAGAAGCGCTCGACCCAGAGGCGTCCGGCGCGGGTGGAGAGCATCTCGGCGGGCAGCGCGAGCGAGAGGAAGGCCGCCAGCGGACGCGCTCCCATTGCCGCCAGATCGCTGAGGCCGCGCGCCAGCGTCCGGTGTCCGACCGACTCCGGCGGGTGCAAGTCGCGGCGGAAGTGGCGGCCTTCGAGGGTAAAGTCGGTGGTGACGAGAATTTCGTGGCCCCTGGGCGGGCGCAGGATGGCGCAGTCGTCGCCGATGCCGAGGGCTACACCCCGCGCGTGGCCGTGGCTGCCGCTCCCGGCTGCTCCCGCTGCCGCGCGCCAGGCGGCTCCCCACCGCGACCGGATTTGTTCGATCAGCTCCAGTTCGCCCATCTCTCTCTTCATCGTGAGCCAAGCATAAACCCGCCGTGGATTGCCCGGCGGACGCGGATGAATCATGGCGAAGATAGGGGGAAACAAGACCCAGGTCACTCCTTTCGCCAGCAATACAGGCCGATTTGTACAACTTATTGGCGATTTGCCGCACAATTGGATTGCGTTCACCCCGGGCGACGGTTAAAATCCAAAGTAACGTCCAAGAGAGATGGCAACTCCGAAGGCCGATTGCGAATGGCGATTGGCAAAGTTTATTTGACCCGGTTGCCGCGCACTCATCGTTCCGATCTCGCCGCCGAACCGCGGAGAAGACTCAATCGCTGCACAAGGTCCGACATTTGACTCTAAAACGCTTCAGTCTGAAAAAACGCTTTTATGTAGTCCTTGTCAGCCGCGATGAAAATGGCAGCCTGGGTAAGGTTTCCGTGCCGCTTCACTACGCCTATATCTTTGTAACAGCAGCAGTTATTGGGACATTTACGATTGCTGGACTGGCCGGGTCGTACTCCCGCATGTTGATCAAGACGGCGCGCTTCAACCAGTTGCGCAACGACCACGCCACGCTGCAAAAGGACTACGCTCACCTGGAGAAGCAGGAGCATGAGAAGGACGTGCAGGCGGCGTCGCTGGGCGCTCTGGCATCCGAGGTGTCGGCGCTCTACGGCCTGACCGCGAGCAAGCTGGCCGGCCCCATGGATCATATGCGGCAAAAGCCGTCGCCCAAATCGGCTGGAACCAAGGCTGTGCAGGGCGCACTGATCGTCGATACGTCCTCCAACTTTTCCGACGACAGCTACTATAAGTCGCTCAACACCTTCTACAGTCTGCGCGACTCGGCTGTGAGCGGCGCCGCGACCCACGCCATCGACGGCGTATCGGTGCTCGGTTCCTTCTCTGGAATGGGCGGCGGGACAGACCTCTTGTCCGACGCGCCCTCGCTGTGGCCGGTTATTGGGCCCATCCGCAGCAGCTTCGGCCAGCGAGAAGACCCCGTCCACGGCAACGGCGAGGGCGAGTTCCACACCGGCATCGACATCTCCGCGCCCATCGGCACACCCATCCGCGCTACCGCCGCCGGAACCGTGAAGTCGGCCGCGATGGAGAGCGGCTACGGGCGCGAAGTGGTGATCGACCACGGCCACAACATCGAGACCTGCTACGCGCACATGTCCGGCTTTGCCGTGATGGCCGGCCAGACCGTCGTTCGCGGGCAGGTGATTGGGTACGTCGGAATGAGCGGACGCACCACCGGAGCCCATCTCCACTATGAGGTGCGCATCCGCAACACGCCGGTCAATCCGCACAAGTACCTGCGCGCCACGCTTTCCGGCATGGACAGCGAGAGCGCCGGCTCCTAAGCCGCACCAAAGAAAACGTAACCCCTTCGACACTTCGAGAATATGCGGGAATTCTGTCCAGTTCCCCTTCAAGTTTGCTCAGGGGCAGAATGACAGCTTCTTATCGGGGTACACCCGAGAAGAAGCTCTAGCGTCCAGTTGCGCTGGCGGGCGGTTTGGGCGCGTCGGATGAGTCCGGAAGGATTGCGCTCTCCGGCGTCACCAGCTTCTTCAGCAACTGCACGGGCAGGTTGGCGGTGAGCACGGCGCGGTCCTTGTGCTGCTCGATCTGGATGGAGGCGGCAAACTGGCGCATGGCCTCGGCGTCGGAGGTCTCCGACTGCGCCTCGATCTTGGGCTGGATGGCCTGGAAGATGCGCAGCAGCGCGTCCAGTGTCTCGGTGGAACGGGCGGCGTCGGCCTCCGTGGGTGCGATCTGCTCGATGCGCAGGTGCAGCGCGCCGAGTCCGTAGCGCAGGCTGGCGACAAAGGTGGTGTCCTCGGGCAGCGGAAGCGCAAGACCGAAGACGGTGATGCGTCCGCGCTCCGAAAAGGGGAGGCCGACGTGGCCGATGGCCCACGCGCTGGAGAGCAGCGGCACGTCGCGATAGCGCGAGGCCAGCAGCGACGAGCCGGCAAACGGCGACGCCGAGGCGCGATAGCGGTCGAGCATGGAGTGGATCTGCTCGGGGGTGGGCATGTTGGAGGCGGCGATGGTGTCGTAGCCAAGCTGCGCGATGCGCAGGCTGCGGCCCTCTATGGGGATGGTGTAGATGGTGTGGCCGGCGTACTGCTCCTCGGAGGTGGCCATGCCGGAAAGATAGCGGGCCAGACGTTCGCCGTCGAAGCGGCCCTCGAAGACCTCGGAGTAGGCCACCGGGCCGTTGGGGCCGCTGGGGTCGTCCATGCGGTGCAGGGCGAAGGCGGCGGCGTCCAGGTCGCGCTCGGGGTCGATTCCGGTGGCGTCGATGAACTGCTGGAACTCAGGACTGCGCGATACGGGCGCGCGCTCCAGGTGCGTCGCGGCGCGCAGCGGCCTCAGGTTGAGATAGACGATGGCGTCGGACTCCGGCAGCAGACGCGCGACCTCCGGCGGAGCAGCCTTGCGCAGCCACACGGCGGCAATCAGCGCCAGGATCAGCGCCAGCATCAGAAGCAGCGAGTACAGCGTCCGTTTCCGCATCCCGCCCTCTACTGTACGCCAGCCGCCGACCGAATTGCGTTGTCTTCTGCGTTGCCTCGTGGCGGCTGCTATGCTAATGTAGAGAATGTGCGCTGCCCGATATGGACAGCGCATTCGACTGTTTGGGCTGGCGTAGCTCAGTTGGTAGAGCATCTGATTTGTAATCAGAGGGTCGGGGGTTCAAATCCCTCCGTCAGCTCCAAGGCGCCAGTTCTGCTCGGTTGGCCGCCTCCGTTCCATTCGGGCGAGGCGCGTCCGAGGGCGACGGGCGGAAGATGCACAGGTGGCCGAGTGGTTAATGGCAGCAGACTGTAAATCTGCCGCGCTAAGCGCTACGGAGGTTCGAATCCTCCCCTGTGCACCATTTATTTCTTGCGGTTGTTTCATGCAGTTGCGTTAGACGGTAGCTTTTTGGCGGTGTTTCCGGCGGTAACGTTTTAGCGGTATTTCAGGCGGTGAATGGCGATGAGTGACAGCGAACGATCACTCAATCTGGCGGCAAGCAGGCCGCGGATGTTCCTTGCCCTTGCGGTTTTGTTAGTCTTGGGAGTGCTGTCGTGGTTTACGATCGACTCCTCTGCCGTACTTCACGTTCAGGGTTTTTCCGGCAGGTTTGTTTCGTTCGGGTCTCGCACGATCGAGGTCCGTTGGTTGCCAATTTTGTTTCTGGCTCTCTTCGCATTCAAGGTGGTGCTGGCCAACATGCGGGCACGCCTGGAGACGAGAGGTCCGCGGTAAGGCTGGCATAGCTCAGTGGTAGAGCACTCCCTTGGTAAGGGAGAGGTCGAGAGTTCAATCCTCTCTGCCAGCTCCAGATTCAGGTTGCAAAGCGGGCCGTCAGGGCCGCGACACGCAGGAAAGTGGAGTCGAATAGCCGCTGGCCTGCCGACTCGCTGACTTGCCGACTCGCTGCGTGACGTGCGGGAGTAACTCAGTGGTAGAGTCTCAGCCTTCCAAGCTGTTGGTCGCGGGTTCAATTCCCGTCTCCCGCTCCAGTTCGATCTTCGTAGGAGTTGTGTGTTGACCGCATTGCGCGAGCAGGGAATGATTCCGGTGACCGACCCGCAGAACTTTGGCGCGGTGCAATCCGCCATTGAGGCGGCCTTCTCCGCGGCCAGGGTCAAGGAGTTTCTGCGGTCGATGGAGCGTCTCGGGCTGCGCATCCGCGACTTCGAACTGGTGTTGCGCGAGGGCATTCTGGGCGCGTCCACTCAGGCGGAGTACAACCGCCTGGGCAACGGCGACCAGGGCCAGATCCGCGAGTTCTACCTGGCCAGCCTGGAAAAGGTCGCACCCGAGTTGCGCACGAAGTTTTATAAGCTGTACGCATATTATTGATGGAGCGAGTTTTGTTTTGAATCGCCGGCACATGCCGGCCAATTCGAGAGAGGGAGAATCGCAATGGGCAAGGAAAAGTTTGACCGGTCGAAGCCTCATGTTAATGTAGGGACGATCGGGCACATCGATCACGGCAAGACGACGCTGACGGCGGCGATCACGAAGGTGTTGGCCAGGCACAACCCGAAGAACGCCTTTCGCTCGTTCGACTCGATCGACAACGCACCCGAGGAGCGGGAGCGCGGGATCACGATTGCGACGGCTCACGTGGAGTACGAGACGGCCAATCGTCACTATGCGCACGTGGATTGTCCTGGTCACGCGGACTACATCAAGAACATGATCACTGGCGCGGCGCAGATGGACGGCGCGATTCTGGTGGTGGCGGCGACCGACGGGCCGATGCCGCAGACCAAGGAACATGTGCTGCTGGCGCGCCAGGTTGGGGTGCCATACATCATCGTGTTTCTGAACAAGTGCGACGCGGTGGAGGACGAGGAGCTGATCGAGCTGGTGGAGATGGAAGTGCGCGAGCTTCTGTCGAAGTACGACTATCCAGGCGACGAGACTCCGATCATTCGCGGCTCCGCGCTGGGCGCGTTGAATGGCGAGGCGAAGTGGGAGGCCAAGATCGACGAGTTGATGGAGGCGGTGGACAAGTATATTCCGCAGCCTCAGCGCTCGACGGATCTTCCGTTCCTGATGCCGATCGAGGACATCTTCTCGATCTCTGGCCGCGGCACTGTGGTGACGGGGCGCATCGAGCGCGGCAAGATCAAGGTGGGCGAGCCGTGCGAGCTGGTTGGCTTCCGCGAGACGCGGGCGACGGTGTGCACCGGGGTCGAGATGTTCAAGAAGCAGCTCGACGAGGGGCTGGCTGGCGACAACGCGGGGATTCTGCTGCGCGGCATTGCCAAGGAAGATGTGGAGCGCGGGATGGTTCTGGCCAAGCCGGGATCGATCACTCCGCACACCAACTTCAAGGGCAGCGTGTATGTGCTGAGCAAGGAAGAGGGCGGGCGTCACACTCCGTTCTTCAACGGCTACCGACCGCAGTTCTACTTCCGCACGACCGATGTGACCGGATCGGCGAAGCTGCCAGAGGGCACCGAGATGGTGATGCCGGGCGACAACGTGGAACTGGAGATCGACCTGCACACGCCGGTGGCCATGGAGAAGGGCCTGCGGTTCGCCATCCGCGAGGGCGG
>Ga0224530_1000238_pt1 | contig 38977 bp, 27 predicted proteins | sample CBST75metaG_FD_179873 | JGI IMG/M metagenome (GOLD analysis project Ga0224530, IMG submission 179873) | Peat soil microbial communities from Stordalen Mire, Sweden - C.B.S.T75 | ecosystem: Environmental > Terrestrial > Soil > Wetlands > Peat | place: Sweden: Norrbotten County, Stordalen Mire...
CACTCAAGCACAAAAATGTTGCCTACCTGCCCTCAAGCCGCCGATTCAACAACAAGCTCTGGCTTCCGCCAATCCGAAGCACCACTGTCACCATCCGCCAAAACCTTACTCAGACGCACTCCTAGCCCCGCGCGGATATAGCCAAGCTCCGTGAACCCGTTGTTGACCGCATCGATTATCAGAATCACTTCGACCGGCGGAGCGGGCTTGACGGCGACGCCATCGAAAGAGCGGAAGGAGAGGATCTTGCGCGGCTGGTTGTCGTCGAGCAGCGTAAAAGCTGAGGGGGCGAGACCGACTGCGGGTTTGCCGGCCGCGTCGGTGACCAGCACATCGAGATGGATGCGGCCTTCCGGCGTGGCGGCGCTGCGCAAAGCGGGCGGCCGGGGCGGAGGACGGTGAGACAGCACCGGATCCGGCAGAGACTGATTCTGCCCATCGGTTGCGGGTGGCGGCGCACCTTGTTGGCCCCAGGACCAAGCCGGCAAAGCAAGAAGAAGAGCGAGAAAGATGGCGTGCAGCTTGCTCATGATAGAGATCGCTCGAAAACTTAGGTCAAATTGCTTGGGAGAAGTCTATAGCGGTTCTCCGATTGCTGCATCCGAAAGCGGACTTGCGCGATGCAGGAAAGAGCATACGGCCTGTGCAGCCGCCCGGGCTCCGCTTCCCGCAGAGGCATAATAGGGACAGCTTCGAGCTGTGGAAAGCGACCGTGCCGGCGCGGTTCTGTTGCGCGGGCGGAAAATATTTTCACGATTTGTTTGACCCGCGTCCCTGATCCTGCCGGGCAGGAAGATGGCATTGCGTTTCTGGAAGAAGGAGTTTGCCTTGACGATAAGCCGCAAAGCAAGGGTGTCTGCGTTTGCCTTGGCGCTTTTGACTGTACCGGGAGCTGCGCCGATCCTGGCCCAGGATGGGGGCGCGACGGCCTCAGCGGCCAGCGCAGGAGATACGGCGCAATGGCGGCAGGAACTGTCTTCGTGGCGCGCCGCGCGGGAGCGGGAGGTTGCTGCTCCGGACGGATGGCTGACGCTGGTGGGGCTGGAGTGGCTCAAGTCCGGCATCAACTCGGTGGGCGCGGCCGCGGATAACCGCATTCAACTGCACGGGCAGGTTCCCGCGCACGTGGGACTGCTGACGGTGAGCGGCAAGACGGTGCAACTGCTGTCGCCCAGCGGCGGGTTTCCGCAGGACCTGCTGATCGACGGAAAACCGGCGCGCGAGGGGACGCTGGCCGCGGGCGTCACAAATTCCTCGACCATTGCCTGGCACGGATTGACCCTGATGGTGCTGGAGCGCGGGGACCGCTTTGCGCTGCGAATCAAAGATGCCAACTCGCCCACGCGGACTGAGTTTCACGGGCTGAACTGGTACGCGCCCGATCCGCGCTTTCGCGTGACGGCCAAGTGGATTCCGTTTACGCCGCCGCACATTGAGCAGATTCCCACGGTGATTGGAACCATGCTGGAACTGCCCGCGCCGGGAGTGGCAGAGTTCACGCTGGAGGGCACAACCCTGCAACTGGAGCCGGTCACGGAAGCCAGCGAACCGGGGATTCTGTTCTTCATCCTGCGGGACACGACCAGCAAGACAACGACCTACCAGGCAGCGCGGTTTTTGCACACCGGACTGCCGGATCACGGGTTGAGCCAGCCCGGGTTGCTGACGCTGGATTTCAATCAGCTCGAGAACCCGCCCTGCGCTTATACGCCCTATGCTACCTGCCCGCTGCCGCCGGACCAGAACCGGCTGCCGGTGGCGCTGGAGGCCGGGGAACAGAGGTACGCGCACTAATATTACAGCGGTACTTGCCCCAATCGGCCATGATCCGGGCCTGAAGGCCGCGCTCTTTGGGGTCTGTTTTCAGGGGGTTAAAACCCCTGCTCCCTCCGGAGTTTCCGATCTACGGGAATTCCCGATCTACAGCCGTAGTCCTGGAGGTCTGTGGTTTCCCAGATCTCAATATTGGGGCTGAGGGCATCGGCGGAAGTCGATTGCCCAATCTCAAATTCGGCACGATTTGAGGCTAAAACGCGTTCTTTTGGCCGAAAAACGGACCAAAACGGGCCTGAATTTGACGGTTTTTCGTGCCGATCAGGTCACGGAACACGCCTTTAAAGTGTTCATTCCTTGCTTGTTACAATCAAATGTAGGGCTACAACAGGAGTTGCAAAATAGGGTAGGGGGGTGGGGGCCTAGCCTGTTTTCTCCTGGATGTTAGATTTCGCACTCTTCGCTCCCCATCTGCCAGTGTGCGCTACGAGTGGGATATTTTCGGCACGAGGGGACATCGGCGATGACCAGATCTCGGACCGAATGAAGGAATCCCATTGAGTTCATGCTTTCCCCGGTCTCAAAATCGAGACCGGGGGCACCCGAGCACTAGTGTGGTTTCCCAGATGTTCATTGAAAAACAACAGCAGATCCTTCGACTCACCACCCCCAAGCTGAAAAGTGCTTGGGGCCCCGTTCGCTCAGGATGACAGCTCATTTCTTGTATGGGCTATAGAGACTATGGGCTATAGAGATGCACACCTGCCGATTCCCGCGCCTTTCTATTGGCGCGGGCCAGCCGAAGGCGATTGGCCGCACCGCAGGTGCTAGACGTTGAACTTGAAGAAGAGGATGTCGCCGTCTTTGACGACGTACTCTTTGCCTTCGGAGCGGTAGAGGCCTTTTTCTTTCACGGCCTGCTCGCTGCCCAGGGCGAAGAGATTGTCGCAGTGGTAGGCATCGGCCTTGATGAAGCCGCGCTCGAAGTCGGAGTGGATGACGCCCGCGGCTTGGGGCGCTTTGGCTCCGGCGGGAATGGTCCAGGCGCGCACTTCCTGCACGCCGGAAGTGAAATAGGTGATGAGCCCGAGCAGCCGGTAGGCGGTGTGGATGAGGCGGTTCAGGCCCGGCTCGGCGAGGCCCATCTCGGTGAGGAACTCGGTGCGCTCGGTGGGTTCCAGCAGGGCAATCTCGGCTTCCAGCGCACCGCAGATGCGAACCACCTGCGCGCCTTCTTCGGCGGCGCGCTTCTCGACCGCGGCCACAAACGGATTGCCGTCCTTCAGACCGTCTTCATCCACGTTGGCCACAAAGAGCACGGGCTTGACGGTGATCAGATGCAGATCGAGCGCGGGCACCTGTTCGTCTTCGGTGAGTTCGACGACGCGAGCGGGGCGGCCGGCCTGCAAGGCTTCAAGCAGTTTCTTGAGGGCCTCGGCTTCGGACTTGGTGCGGGCGTCGGTGGTGCCTTTGAGGGCTTTTTCGACCTTGGCCCAGCGTTTCTCGACGGTCTCAAGATCGGCCAGCAGCAGTTCGGTGTTGATGATGTCGATGTCGTGTACGGGGTTGACGCCGCCGGCCACGTGGATCACGTTGGCGTCTTCAAAGCAGCGCACCACGTGGAGAATGGCGTCGGTGGAGCGGATGTGGCCGAGAAACTGATTGCCCAGGCCCTCGCCCTTGCTGGCGCCTTCGACCAAGCCCGCAATGTCAATGAACTCCATGGCAGTGGGGACGACGCGGTTGGGCACGACCAGGGAGGCGATGCGGTCGAGCCGCTCATCGGGCACCGAGACGATGCCCACGTTGGGGTCGATGGTGCAAAAGGGATAGTTGGCCGCCTGGGCCTTGGCCGATGTAAGTGCATTGAAGATGGTGCTTTTGCCAACGTTGGGCAGGCCGACAATTCCGCAATTCAAAGACATTCAGGACATCCTTCTCAGACTTCGTTCAAAATGGCCGGGGAAATCCCCTCAGCCCATGGGCCGGCGGCCTTCTTGCTGGAGAGTGGGAAAATCGGGTGGGAATCCCGCGCCGCATCCGGTCCGCAGGAACCATTGCGCCGTCTTCCGGGGAAACGGTCGCCTTCTATTCCGGAAAAATGGTTCTCTTCTATTATGCCCGAAGCCGGGTTTGGGGCGCTGGCGTGGGGGCCACCAGGGCAATCGCATGAAGGTGGGTCTGACTCAGCGCGGCCCTACAGGGCGCGGAAGACATGCACGGGCGGCTATCCCAGGGTTGCGCTACGCTTCACCCTGGGCTATTTTCACCTCTTCCCTCCGGGAAGAGCGCGGTTGATTCTCCTGAACGGCTGCGGCTGTCCTCTGGGAAGAGTGCGGTTGGTCCTGCGCTTTGGTAGAGGGCAGAACCGATTTGGAGAAGAAAGGGCATTCATGCGGTTGCCCTGGGTTGGCCGCGCTCTTTTGCGCGAAGAATCTTGGGGAGGGATAACGGTACTGATAGATTTTAAGAAGCAGCGCGGCGATCTCAAGGTACGGGGGCTGGTCCTCGGAGCGAGAAGAACCGTCAGGAGGCGAGCCATGTTTCACAACACAGAAGACATTCACATCAAATGGACGAAAGTTGTGCTTCCCCCGGTATTTCTGGAAGAAGAGCGGCCGGTGACGGATGCGGCTTCGGCCACCATCTTTGAGGCCCGCAACGAAACCACCTCGATTCTCAATGGAGAGGACTCGCGCCTGCTGGTGCTGGTGGGACCCTGCTCCATTCACAACACCAAGGCCGCGCGCGAGTATGCCGCCCTGTTGAAGACGGCCATTGCGGAGTTCTCCGCCGATCTGCGCATCGTGATGCGCGTGTATTTTGAGAAGCCCCGCACCACCATCGGCTGGAAGGGGTTGATCAACGATCCCTATCTGGACGAGTCCTACAAGATCAACGACGGATTGCGCCTGGCGCGAACCCTGCTGCTGGATTTGGCCGAGATGGGCGTTCCGGCGGGCACGGAATTTCTGGACATGATTTCGCCGCAGTACATTGCGGGACTGGTGAGCTGGGGAGCCATCGGCGCGCGCACCACGGAAAGCCAGGTGCATCGCCAACTGGTCAGCGGCATTTCCTGCCCGGTGGGCTTCAAGAACGCGACCTCGGGCGACGTGCAGGTGGCGATTGACGCGATTCTTTCCGCCGCGCACACGCACACCTTTTTGGGCTACACCAAGCTGGGGCAGTCGGCCATCTTTGTCACCACCGGCAATCCCGATTGCCACATTATTTTGCGCGGTGGCAAAAAGCTGGTGAACTACGATGCGGAAAGCGTGGCCACCACCGCCGCGAAGATGCAGAGAGCCGGCCTGCAGCCGCGCATCATGATCGACTTCAGCCACGCCAACAGCGGCAAGGACTACAAGCGGCAGGCGATTGTTTGCCACGATGTGGCGGGACAGATTGCCGGCGGCGACAAACGCATTCGCGGCGTGATGATCGAGAGCAACCTGGTGTGCGGAGCGCAGCCGCTGATCCCTGGAAAACCGCTGGTCTACGGGCAGAGCATTACCGACGCCTGCATCGACTGGAACGAAACCCACTCGCTGCTGGAAGAACTGGCCGCCGCGGTGCGCGCGCGGCGCGCCCCCTGCGGTGGGGCCAACAAGGTTGACCGTTGAGCCCTTTTGCGCTTTCCTGCCCATGCGCCAGAAAAGAGGCGCAAGGCCACCTGCGGTGGGGCCAAGGTTGTTCGGTGAGTTTCTTGCTTTCCCAGGTCCCAAAATCGGGACCTCCGCCCCGCGGACAAAGACCCGTCCGCGGGGACCCCGGGACCTGGGGCACCCGCCTCTTCTACTCCCTATTCCCTCATCCCTACTCCCTGTCTCACGCTACAATCTGATCCGTGACCACCAGTCTCTTCGACCTCTACAAGATCGGCGTCGGCCCTTCCAGTTCCCATACCATGGGGCCGATGCACGCGGCCTGCCGTTTTGCGCGGGAACTCGACGGACAACTTGAGCGTGTCGTGCGCGTGCAGGCGGAACTCTATGGTTCGCTAGCCCTTACCGGAAAGGGCCACGCCACGGACCGGGCGGTGCTGTTGGGTTTGGCGGGGAACGAGCCTGCCACCATCGATCCCGCAGCCATCGAGTCCACGGTTGCGGAGATCCGCGCGGCGCGGCGGATTTCTTTGGCTGGAACGCACTCCCTTGCTTTCGACGAAGCGAGCGACCTCCTCTTTCAGCGCGAGTTGCTGTTTCCTCCCGGCGCGCAGACGCAGCATCCCAACGGATTGCGGCTCAAGGCGTTCGATGCGGCGGGTGCGATTCTGAGCGAACGCACCTTCTTTTCCATTGGCGGAGGCTTCATTACCGAGGACGGCGTGGATGCCGCCGCGGCGCAGCAGCAGAGGGAGATTCCGTTTCCATTCCATCATGCGGCGGAGTTGCTTTCCACGGCGCAGGCCAACGAACTTTCCATCAGCCAGTTGATGTTGGAGAACGAGTGCGCGCTGGTGGGCAGCGATGCGGAGCAGTCGCCGGTCGAGGTGGTGCGCGCCGGCATCGACCATCTGTGGGAGACGATGCAGGAGTGCGTGCGGCGCGGCATGGCGGCGGAGGGCATTTTGCCCGGTGGCCTGAACGTGAAGCGGCGCGCCCGTCTGCTGGCCACGCGGCTGCGCAAAAAAGAGGAGGAAGGGCTGAGCTGCGATCCGCTGGCGCCGCTCGATTGGATCACGGTGTACGCCATGGCTGTGAATGAAGAGAACGCCGCGGGCGGCCGCGTGGTGACCGCGCCCACCAACGGCGCCGCCGGCGTGGTTCCCGCCGTGGCTCATTACTATGATCGCTTTGTGTCCGAGTCGGACCACGAAGGCATTGTGCGTTTCTTCCTGACTTCGGCGGCCATCGGCATTCTCTACAAAGAGAACGCTTCGATCAGCGGCGCAGAAGTTGGCTGCCAGGGCGAAGTAGGCGTGGCCTGCTCCATGGCCGCCGCCGGATTGACCGCCGCGCTGGGCGGCACCAATGGGCAGGTGGAGCACGCCGCGGAAATCGCCATGGAGCACAACCTGGGCATGACCTGCGACCCGATCGGCGGACTGGTGCAGATTCCCTGCATCGAGCGCAACGCCATGGCCGCGGCCAAGGCCGTGCAGGCTACGCGCATCGCGCTCAACGAGTCGGAGGCGCACAAGGTTTCACTCGACCAGGTCATCCGCACCATGTATCTGACCGGACTCGACATGCAATCGCGCTACAAGGAGACGAGCCTGGCCGGTCTTGCGCTGAACATCATCGAGTGCTGAAGATTCCGGAACCATTCCTTCCGGTTCCACGTCAACTGGTGTAAGAGGAGAAGCGGCATGCAGACACCGGAGTCGAGTTCGATGGAAGTGGCGCTGGTGGAAACGCCGCTGCCGGCCGCTCCGCTTACCGTGGCGCCCGCGTGGCACACCGTGGTGCTGATCGCCGTCATTCTCTGGACCTCCGTGCGCGGCGCTTCGCAGCTTTCCGGTCCGCACGATTCGGTCAACCGGCTTGCCACGTACGGCTTCACCGCCGCCATGGAACTGCTGCTGCTGGCCTGGGTTCTGTTTGGACTGCGGCTGAGGCGCACGCCGCTGCGTTCCATTCTCGGTGCGTTCTCTTTCAATCCGCGCGCCCTCGCCGTCGACTTCGGATTCGCAATGCTGTTCTGGATCAGCGCGCTGATGGTCCTGGGAACGATCGGCATTGCCTGGACCGATGTTGAAGCCCTGGTGACGCATCGCGCGCTGCCGACCCACACGGCGCAGCCGTTCACTCCCGATCCATCGCAGCAGCAGGCGGTACGCGTGCTGGCGCAACTGGCGCCCGCCAACCGGCAGGAGATTGCTGCCTGGGTGTTGCTCTGCCTGCTGGTCGGATTTATTGAAGAGACGGTTTTTCGCGGATACCTGCAGCGCCAGTTCACCGGCTGGGCGCGCGGCGGCGTGGGCGCGGGCGTACTGTTTTCCGCATTGATCTTTGGCGGGGCGCACGCATACCAGGGCGCGCGCAACATGGTTTTGCTGGCTGTGTTCGGCGCGCTGTTCAGCTTGCTTGCGATGTTTCGACGCAGCCTGCGCGCCGGAATGATGGCGCATAGCTGGCACGATTTGATCGCCGGTTTGGCGCTCGCCCTGCTCAAGGCGTACCACTTGATTTGAGTTTGAGAATCCGCCTCCGATTGCCGGCCGAATTTATATTGCTCTTTTTTCTTCCGATGCTTCGTTTTTCTCTTGACACTGAGCAAGCGTGAATCTATACATTCCTCAACTGCAATATCTTTGTTGCAGACTCGATGCAGCGCATCGAAAAGGGAGAATAGGCAAATGGCAACCAAGAAAGTCGCCCCGAAGGCGCCCGCGAAGAAAGCTGCAAAGAAGGTCGCAAAGAAGAAGTAGCGGACCATCCAACCAAAAGGCAACATCCTGGGGGGCGCCACAAGCGTCCCCCTTGGTGTGTTTGGAAAAGGATAGACTGCACAAAGAAGGAGTTGTTTCCTAACCGCCATGACACGCCGACGCTGGATTGCCGAACACTGGGATGAGGCCACCGCGACCATCGTAGGCGCGCAGGCCGAGCACATGGCGCGCGTGCTGCGCGCCCAACCGGGGATGGAGGCGGACGTAGTTGCCGGCGGCCACGTCTTTCACGCACAGGTTGCCGCTGTCTCCCATGCCGAGGTGCGCTTCAACCTGGTCTCGGAACTTGAAGCCGATCCGGCGTTGCCTCTTACCCTGACGCTTGCCATTTACAAATTCGACCGCATGGAGTGGGCCATCGAGAAGGCCACCGAGTTGGGAGTGGCCGTGGTGGCGCCGGTCGTCTCGCGGCGCACGGAAAAGTTTCTTGCCCAGGCGGCGGAGAAGCGCGTGGAGCGCTGGCGGCGCATCGCCCATGAGGCGTCGCAGCAGTCGCGCCGTTCCGACGTGCCGCGCATTCTCGATCCGGCCCTGCTGTCGGCGCGCGTACGCGCCGCCTCGGAAGGTACGCGCATCGTGCTGGCCGAGCAGGAGCGCACCACCACGCTGCGCTTTGCGCTGGAGGAAGCGGCGGCGCAATCGGAAACCGAGATGCCCACGCTGGAACTTGCGGTGGGCCCGGAAGGCGGATGGGCTCCGGAGGAAGAAGCGCTGTTCGACGCCAACGGTTGGCGCGCCGCATCGCTGGGTCCGCGCATTCTGCGCGCAGAGACGGCTGCCATTGCCGCCCTGGCCGTGGTTGCCTCCTGCCTGGACTGAAGCGCGCACCCGAAGAGGGATTGCGCGGCGGAAATGTGTGTGGATCTCAGGCTGCGTTCAGCGGTGCCTGTTTGAGTTTCGGCTGCGCATGGATCTCGCGCAAGGCGAGCGGCTGCAGCCGGAAGGAGTTCTCTCCCGAGGGGATCATGGCCATGGGGACCGGATCGCAGTAGGGACTGGTGTGGAAGTTCTTCGACTCCAGCCACACGCACAGGCGGCGATCGTGAATCTCCGGCTGGTCCTGCCAGAAATCAGGCTCCAGATCGCACTGGATCTGGAGATGATCCAACTGCAGCTCGATGACCGCGACGCTCTTGGGAAAGTAGCGGCGGACATTGCTGATCCCCACGTGCAGACCCGTCACGACGCGACCCTTGCAATGTGTTTTGACCACCATACGCACCTGCTCTTCTACAACCGATGAGGCTTGGGTCTGTTCGCACCGCTTGCGGCGTCATCACCGCAGTGATTTTTGAACAGGCCCTAGTGTAGTGAGCCGTGTGGCACAGAGGCGCGGGCAGAGAAGGGAATCGTGCACGCGGATTCCGGATTCGAAACACAGCGGAACGATGAGCCATTCCGGGAAGAGCGCGCCGCTCGGTTCTTGTGTCCAGCCGGTGAATCCCGGGTGCTGTTGATTCTTATGACCGTTCGCATTGACTCCAGAACGTGCAGACGGCCAACAGGGAGGATCCCAGATTTCCGCGGCCTCTGGGGAAAGTGCGGGGTGGAATCAGCGAAGGGGACGAATTGGGCCGTCTTTCAGGTGCAGAGGATAGAGACGGCTTCACCGTTCCAGCAATGCGGGGCCAGTGGCTGCTCGCATACACTAAAAGGTTCAGCGGCGTGTTCGAGGGTGAGCGCCGCGTTGGGGAAGACATTGATGAGAATGAACGGGGCGTTGGCCCTTGCTCTTATGGCAGCGGTCGCCACAGCGGCCGGCGCGCAGGCGCGCTTTGACGCCGACGCGGTACGGACGAACAATCGCGGCGTGGCGCTGATGGGCCAACAGTTTACCGATCGCGCGGCAGATACCTTTACCGAGGCTTTCAAGAAAGATCCCAAACTGGCGCAGGCGGCCATCAACGAAGGCATTGCGCTGATGGCGTTGCAAAAGCTGGACGAGGCCAAGACGGCCCTTCGGGCGGCGCTCGTGCTGGATCCCGGCAATGCGCAGGCCTGGTACAACCTGGGCCTGGCGCAGCACGCGGCCAACGAACTGGAACCGGCGCTGGCCAGCTTTCAAGAGGCGGTGAAGGCCGACCCCATGGATGCGGATTCCTATTATTTTCAGGGCGTCTGCTACCAGGAGATGAAGCAGTTCGACAAGGCCATTGAGATTCTGCACAAGGCGCTGGCAATCAACCATCTGCACGCTTCGTCGGAGTTTGCGCTGGCGCGGGCGCTGCAGCGCTCCGGGCACACCGCCGACGCCAAGGATCACTTCAAGCTCTTCCAGCACATGACCAGCACCAAGATTTCCGCGGCCATCGGGCTGGCCTATGGGGAGCAGGGCCACTACTCGACGGTGACGCCGGTCGAGGAGAAGGAAGCGAGTCTGCGGGCGATGATTCCGGTGAAGATGACGGCGCAGGCGCTGGTTTCCCCGGTCTCAAAAGCGAGACCGGGGGCACCCGGCTCGGGTGCGCGTTCCAAAGTGAGTAAAGATGCGGCGTTTCCGGCTACCGGCGGGGCTTGCATGCTGGACGTGAGCGGCTCGGGGCGCATGGACCTGGTGCTGATGCAGGCAGGCGCGCAGGCCATTCGCGTGCTGCATAGCAAGGGCGACGGCAGCTTTGAGGATTGGGACGCGGCGGCGGCCGGGCTGAAGGCCCAGGGGCACGGCGTGGCCTGCGCGGTGGGTGACTACGACGGCGACGGGTTGAACGATGTGGCCGTGGCGCTGGACGACGCGGTGCTGTTGTTCCGCAATCTGGGCAAAGGAAAGTTTGAAGACGTGACGGTGGTCGCAGGGCTTGCGGCGCGGAACCGGCCCACGGGAGTTACGTTCATCGACTACGACCACGACGGCGATCTGGATTTGTTTTTGACGGGGGCGCCGTTGAACGACGGAGCCGCGCCGAATGTGCTGTGGCGCAACAACGGCAACAAGACCTTTACCGAGTGGACCGAGCCGACCGGGCTGGGCGGAAGCGGGAAGACGGCTGCGGCCATTCTGACCGACTTCAATAACGATCGCGCCGTGGACATTGCCGTGACCGGCGATGGACCCGCGCCGGTCATCTTCGTGAATCCGCGCGAAGGGAAGTACCCGCAGCAGGCGCTGTACGGAGCGGGGCAGCAAGGGAGCGGAGCTAGCGGTGTTAGCAATTCAGCGAGTCAGCGAGGCAGCGAGTCAGCGAGTCAGCACGCTGCAAACTTGCCGCCTACGGTGGGTATTGCGGTACTGGACTTTGCCAAGAATGGGTGGATGGATATTGCTGTCACACACGCGGGAGCGCCGGGACTGTCGCTGTGGCGGAATATGGAGAGCGCCGATCATGCGGGACGCCGCTTTGAGCGCGTGGAACTGCCGCTGAAGGGAGCGCTGCGCGGATGGGGTGTGACGGCCATCGATATTGATAACGACGGTTGGATCGATCTGGCGGCGATTGTGGAAACCAAGGCCGGTCCGCAGGTGCGCGTACTGCGCAATCGCGGCGACGGCAGCTTTGAAGACGTGAGTTCCGCGCTGGGGTTGGACAAGATCAAGCTGACCGCTCCCCGCGGGCTGATGGCCATCGATGCGAATGGCGACGGCGCGGCGGACCTGATTGTGACACAGTTGAACGCGCCGCCGGTGCTGCTGCGCAATGTGGGCGCCAACAAGAATCACTTTGTGCGCCTCGACCTAGCCGGATTGGCGGACAACAAGACCGGACTGGGTTCGAAGGTGGAGATCTTCTCCAACGGCCACTGGCAAAAGTGGGAGCTGGCCGGCGCCTCGGGCTACCAGACGCAGGCTCCGCCGGAGTTGCTGATTGGCCTGGGCGACGCCGAGGGCATCGACCTGCTGCGCATCCTGTGGCCCACCGGCATTTTGCAGGACGAGATCGATTTGCCGCATACGCTGGCAATCGCCATGAAGGAGGCCGACCGCAGAGGCAGTTCGTGCCCGGTGTTGTTTGCCTGGGACGGCCACAAGTACAAGCTGGTCACGGACGTGATTGGCGCGGCGGTTGTCGGCCACTGGTTCACGCCCACGCGGCACAACATTCCCAACTCCGGCGAGTGGATCAAGGTGGACGGCAGCGAGATCAAGGAAGTGAATGGCAAGCTGAGCCTGCGCTTCATCGAACCGATGGAGGAGGTCAACTATATTGACCAGTTGCGGCTGGTGGCGGTGGACCATCCGGCGCATGTCGAGGTCAATCCCGACGAGCGGTTCCTCGACGATCCTCCATTTGCCTCGGGGCGCGTGGTGGCTTCGGCTGACGCGCGGCTCCCGCTGGGCGCGTGGGACGGCGCAGGCCGCGATGTGTTGGCAGAAGTCAGCCAGCGCGACCACAAGTTCGCCAGCGGCTTCACGCCGACGCCGTATGACGGCTTTGCCAATCTGCACACGCTAACGTTGGACTTGGGAGACGTGGACGCGCAATCCTCGCTGCGGCTGCTGATGACCGGGTACGTGAACTACTTCAGCGCAACCTCTCTTTACAGTGCGTGGCAGGCGGGCATCAAGCCGATTTCGCCGTATGTGGAAGCGCAGTTGGCGGACGGAAGCTGGCAGCGGCTTCCTGGCGATGCGGGTTTCCCGGCGGGCCTGGAGCGCACCATTATTGTGAACTTGACCGGTAAATTGCCGGCGGGCGCGCGGCGGATCCGCCTCACGAGCAACCTGGAAATCTATTGGGACCAGGTGCTCATCGATCAAAGCTCGAACGCTGAAGCAAGGACAGCGGAGCTGCCGCTGGCCCAGGCCACGCTGCACTTCCGCGGCTATCCCAAGCAGATTGATGGCGTGAGCCCGGGCGATCTGGATTACGACTACAACCTGGTGAGCCTGACTGGGCCCTTCCAGCATCAGCGCGGCAACTATACGCGCATGGGCGACGTGACCGAGCTGGTGAAGGGCGTGGACGACCGGTATGCCATCTTCGGCAGCGGCGAAGAGATTGCGGCGGAGTTCGATGCGGCCAAGCTGCCTGCACTTCCCGAGCATTGGAAGCGCGACTACTTCTTTTATGCCAACGGGTATGTGAAGGATATGGATTGGTGGGATGCGTCGCCGTTTACCGTGGCGCAGCTTCCGTTCCACGGCATGAGCCAGTATCCGTATCCGAAGAACGAGGCGTTCCCGGACGATGCGGGTGCGCTGGACTACCAGTTGAACTGGAATGACCGGTTCGACTCAGGCGACCCGGTGCGGTCGTACCGGTTCGATTACCGGCAACTGCCCACCACTCCCACCACCTGCGGTGGGGCCAACTCCGCTTGCGCGGCAGACGGGGCGGTGCGGCCATGAGCGACATCGTTCTGTCTTCAGCAGTGAAGCAACTGGAGATGCTGCGTTCTGGCGCGATCTCCGTGGGAGAACTGGCCGAGGAACACATCCGGCAGATCGAGCGGCTGAATCCACAGCTCAACGTGTTTGCCGACTTCGACGCGGAACGGGTGCGGGCGCAGGCGCGGCAGATGGACGAGGAATCGGTGCTGTGCGGCCCGCTGCACGGACTGCCGATGACGGTGAAGTCTTCGATTGCCACGGCGGGGTATCGCTGCGAGATGGGCAGCCTGCTGCACAAGGGCGAAATTCCCGCGGAAGACGCCGTGGTGGTCAAGCGGCTGCGCGAGGCCGGAGCGCTGATCCTGGGCACGACCAACTGCCCGGAGTTTCTGATGGCCTACGAGACGGCGAACCTGCTGCATGGGCGGGTGCGCAACCCGTGGGACCTGGAGCGCACGCCGGGCGGATCGAGCGGCGGCGAGTCGGCGGCCATTGCGGCGGGGCTTTCGGCCTGCGGGTTGGGCAGCGATAGCGGCGGCTCGGTGCGCGTACCGGCGCACTTCACCGGCATCTGCTCCCTCAAGCCCACGCCGGGCAGGATTCCCGGCCGCGGGCATCTGCCGCCGTGCGTGGGACCATTCTCCACGCTTGGCGCCATCGGCCCCCTGGCGCGCACGCAGGCCGACGTGGCGCTGCTGTTCCGCACACTCAGCGGACAGGATGCGCAGGACCCGGCCAGCCCGCCGGTGCCGCTGCGCGAGCTGAGCCTGGACGAGCTGCGGACGCAGACCATCGGCTATTTCGAGGACGACGAGCTGACGCCGGTGACCGCGGAGACGCGCGCGGCGGTGCAGGCCGCGGCCGAGGTGTTGCTCGATGCGGGCTTCCGCGTGGAGCTGGTTCACCCGCAGGCGCTGGAACCCCTAAGAAAATTGTGGGATAAATTCTTTGTGCAGTGCGGCGCGATGTTCTATGAACCGGACATTCGCGGCAGGCGAGAGCAACTGAGCCCCATCTTCACGGAGTTTCTGGGCATTGCCGAGAGCATGCCGCCGCTGACGACGGTGGATCTGCTGAATGCGTGGGCCGAGCTGGATCTGGTGCGCGCGAAGATGCTGGAGGAGATGAGCCGGCATCCCGTGCTGCTGTGTCCGGTGGCCAGCGTTCCCGCGTTCCGCCACGGAGAGCGGAGCTGGGCCATCGACGGGCAGACGGTGGAGTATCTGGACGCCTGGCGCTACACGGAGTGGTTCAACGCGTTGGGCGCGCCGGGAGCGGTGGTTCCGGTGGGCCGTTCGCCTGAAGGGCTGCCGATCGGGGTGCAGATCGTGGCCCGGCCTTTCCAGGACGAGACGGCGCTGGGCATTGCGGCAGTGGTGGATGCGGCGTTCGGGTACCGGCCGCCACCGATGGCCACCTGCGGTGGGGCTGGCGTTGCCGGGTGAGGTTCTGCTTTCCCAGGTCTCAAAGGCGAGACCTGGGGCACCCAGTGATGGTGCTGAAAAGGCAATAAACCTATATCCAGATGCACGCTGCCAGCGCGGGTGTAAATAACTTCGATCCAATGTGATGGGGCTCACAGTACCAAGTGTGCCTCAACCTTTCGGTTGAGGCATGCCTTTGGGGATCGCAGTAGCCTGAAGTTTCCCAGATCGGAGCAGGTAGGGTGTGTAAAAGCTGGAACGAACGATTTGCTGAGACCCCTGATGTTCTGAAGAGCGCAGAGCGCCAACAGACAGTGGTGCCGGTGTTGGATTTCGAGGTCGGTGGCGACGATTTTGTCACCATGGCGGGTCCCTGCTCGGTGGAAACCGAGTTTCAACTGCTGGCGACCGCGAACCGCGTGCGGAAGGCCGGAGCGCGCATTCTCCGCGGCGGCGCTTTCAAGCCCCGCAGTTCGCCCTATGCATTTCAAGGACTTGGCCTGGAAGGCCTGAAGATGCTGGCTCGCGCGCGCGAAGAGAGCGGGTTGGCCATTGTGACGGAAGTGATGTCGGAAGACGACGTGCCCATGGTGGCCGAGTATGCCGACATTTTGCAGATCGGCACGCGCAACATGGAGAACTACTCGCTGCTGGAAGCGGCGGCGCAGTCGGGCCGGCCCATTTTGCTGAAGCGCGGCATGGTGGCCACGGTGGCCGAACTGCTGCGTTCGGCGCAGGTGATTTTGGACGCCGGCAATCCCAACGTCATCCTCTGCGAGCGCGGCATCCGCACTTTTGAAACGGCGCTGCGGAACACCTTCGACGTGGCCATCATCGCGCTGCTCAAGCAAATTTCGCATCTGCCGGTGATCGCTGACCCGAGCCACGCGGCCGGGCATCGCGACCTGGTTCCGGCGCTGTCGCGGATTGCTGTTGCGGCGGGTGCGGACGGCCTGTTGGTCGAGGTTCACCCCAATCCGGCCAAGGCCTGGAGCGATGGCGACCAATCGCTGGACTTTGCCGAATTTGACGACATGATGGCTGCGCTCAATCCTTACCTGGCGCTGCGCGAACTGGGACTGACCACGCGCGAGGCCGGACCGACAATGCGCAACGCGGCTGGTACACGGCCCATGGAGGCCGTTGGATGAGAGTACGGGCCAGAGTTCTGGCGATCACCGCGTCGGTTGCCTTGTTGATTCCAGTTTGCGGGTTCCAGCCCGATGCGGCGAAGGCGCCGGACGCCGACATCGTCGTCACAGCCGCACCCGCTTATGAGCCGCTGGCCGCGCTCAAAGGGCAGGAACGGTTCCCCCAGGGTGCGCAGTTGCTGCGGGTTCACGCCGGCAAGGCGGAGCCGCTGGTGACAGGCTTTGCGGCCACGGCGGACGCCAATGTTTCGTTCGATGGCAAGACGGTGCTGTTTGCGGGCAAGCAGGCGGTAGGCGATCCCTGGCAGATTTGGGAATTGACGCTGGCCGATCGCTCCGTACGCAAACTGATTGCGGGCGCGAGCGACGCCATTCGTCCGTTCTATCTGCCTTCCGGGCGCCTGCTCTATGCGCTACACACGCCCACCGGCTTTCAATTGGAGGCCGCGGGCAAGTCGGCTGAAGTGCCAACTGCGCCGATCTCTGCCGATGCGGGCGCGACCGTGGTGCAGCTATCGTATTTGCCCGGCAACTCGATTCCCGCGGATGTGCTGCGGGATGGGCGCATCCTGTTTGAATCCGGCTTTCCGCTCGGCTCGGGATCGACTCCCGAGCTGTTTCTGGTGTACTCCGATGGATCGGGCGTGGAGTCGTACCGCTGCGATCATGGCAGCGCCCGCTGGGGCGGAATGCAGTTGAGTTCGGGCGATGTGGTGTTCACGCATGGAAACTCGCTGGCGCGCTTCACTTCGCCGTTGGCCGCCGAGGCGCGCATTGCCGCGCCGCGCGCCGAGTATGCGGGCGCGATTGCCGAAACCGCCGCGGGCGACTGGCTGGTGAGCACGCGCACCGCGGCTGGAACGCATTACGCGCTGAAGATGTGGAAGCCCGGTGCGGCGGCTCTGCAAACGCTGCTGGCCGAGACGGGGCAGAACCTGGTGGATCCGGTGCTGCTGACGCCGCGCACGAGGCCCAACTATCACCCCTCCGGACTGCACAAGTGGAGCTATGGCAACCTGCTGGCCCTGGATGCGCGGCAATCGCGCGAGGGCGATCTGAAGGCGACGCCCGCACAGGTGCGGCTGGAGACGATGGACGCGTGCGGCCACGCCGTGGTTGCCGGCACTTCGCCGGTGGAGCCGGACGGATCGTTTTTTGTGAAGACTCCCGCCGACCAGCCGATTCGTTTTGCCCTGCTCGATGCCAAGGGCGCGGTGGTGCGCCAGGAACACGGGTGGTTCTGGATTCGCCGCGGTGAGCAGCGCTTCTGCGTGGGCTGCCACACGGGGCCGGAGCGGGCGGCGGAAAATCAAGTGCCTGGCGTGCTGCTGCGCACCACCACGCCGGTGGATCTGACGGGCGTGAAGACTACGGACGCTGCGCAGCAGAAATCGCAGGGAGAAAAATAGGATGATCGCTCGCTCTCTACTTTTATTCTTAGGGGCTGCTTCCCTGGCTGCGGCACAAACTGCGCCACCGTCTCCCGCTCAGACTGCACCTCTCGCGCCGCAGGCGCAGTTGGCCCCACCGCAGGTGGTGAAGGCTCCGGTGATCAAGTTTGAAGACGCCAGCGACAAGGCGGGCATCAACTTTACGCACAGCTTCGGGTCGCGGCAACTGGGTTCGCTGCTGGAAGGCACCGGCGCGGGCTGCGTCTGGTTCGACTACAACAACGATGGCCTGCCCGATCTCTACGTGCTGAACGGTCGGCCGCTCGACGACTCCATGCATCCGTATCCGCTGAAGGAAAAGCCGGCCACCCCGCCGCACAATCATCTCTATCGCAACGACGGCAACGGGCACTTCACCGACGTGACAGAGAAAGCCGGTCTCAATCCGGACATGTATTCGATTGCGGTGACGGCGGCGGACTACGACAACGACGGCTTTGTCGATTTGCTGGTGACCGCGTACGGCAAGACGATTCTCTATCACAACGACGGCAACGGCCACTTTACCGATGTGACGGCGAAGGCCGGCATCAATGTGGACGGGTGGGCCATCAGTTCCACTTGGCTGGACTACGACAAGGACGGCTGCGTCGATCTGTTTGTGGGCCGCTACGTGAAGTTCGATCCCAAGTATCGCGCCTTCTACGCGGCAGACAACTATCCGGGGCCGCTGGACTACGAGGGCGATACGAACAAGCTTTACCACAACAACTGCGACGGGACGTTTACCGATGTGAGTGAGAAGTCGGGCATCGCGGCCTTTGTGGGCCGCACCATGGGCGTGACGGCGGCGGACTACGACGGCGACGGCTGGGACGACATTTACGTGGCCAACGACCGCACCGAGAACTTCCTGTTCCACAACAAGCACGATGGAACCTTTGAGGAAGTAGCCAACGATACGGGCACGGCCTTTGGGCAGAACGGCGAATCAACCTCGTCGATGGGCCCGGTGTTTACCGATCTCGAAGGCCGGGGCGTGCTGGACCTGTGGGTGACCGACGGCCACTATAACCGGCTGCTGCACAACATGGGCAAGCAGGGCTTTGAAGATATCGGCGCGACCAACGGCGTTTCGCAGACCAACGCGCAATACGTCAGTTGGGGAACCGGCGTTTACGACTACGACAACGACGGGCAGTTGGACATTCTCATCTTTCACGGTGGTCTGATTCACCTGATTCCGCAGGAGCACACGCTGTTTCGCGGCACGGGCAACGGGCATTTCGCCGATGTGTCGGAAGCGGCGGGCCCGGTGTTGAGCGTGCGCACCACGGCGCGCGGCGCCTGCTTTGCCGACTACGACAACGATGGCAAGGTGGATGCCTTTGTGGTGAACCTGGGGGGCAAGGGAACGCTGGTTCACAACGTCTCCAGCAACACCGGCCACTGGGTGGCCATCAAGCTGGTGGGCGCGATGCGGCCGGGCGACCATCACTCCGCTGCCGGCCCGAATGCCAAGAGCAGTCGCGACGGCATCGGCGCACGGGTTGAGGTGTTTGCCGCGGGGCAGCGCCACACGGCGGAACGCGTGGCCGGCTCCGGGTATCTTTCGCAGGACGACGACCGGATGCACTTCGGCTTGGGCGCCGCGACGAGCATCGACAAGATTCTGATTCATTGGCCCAGCGGACGCGAACAGACGCTGGAAAAGCAGGGTGTGGATAAGGTACTCACCGTGGAGGAACCCAAGTGAGTGGGCGCAAACCAACCCGACTGCGGCCCGTGGTGGTGACGGGGCTGCTGCTGCTGTCGGCGGCGTGCATCGCGACGGCCGTGTGGACCGACCGGCCTGCGCGGGCGGCCGCGCGCAGCTCCGAGAGCGACGAGCTGGAATACGCTTCGCCGCTGGAAGTGCTGCTTTCGCCCGATGGCGCGCGGCTCTATGTGCTCTGCCAGCAGAGCCAGGAAATCCGCGTGCTGGATGCAGCAACGTACGCCGTCATCAGGAACATCGCCGTGGGCCGCGTGCCGCGCGGCTTCTCGCTGTCGGTGGACGGCAAGAGGCTGTTTGTAACCAACGCCTGGGACGACACGCTCTCGGTGATCGATACCGCCAAGCTCGAAGTCGCGGCGACGTGGACGGTGGGCGCGGAGCCTTCTAGCGTGGTGGAGGACAGGGCGGGCAAGCACCTGTTTGTGGCCAATCGCATCTCGAACGACATTGCCGTGCTGGACGCGGATACCGGTGCGGAAGAGAAGCGGCTGCTGGGCGGGCGCGGCGTGAGTTACCTGACTCTCTCCCCGGATGGCGCGCGGATTTACGCGACGCACATTTATCCCAACGCCTCGCAGCACATGACCGAACTGGGCAATCGCAATGTGCCGGAGTCGGAGATCACGGTGATCGATGCGGCCCGTGCGGTGGTGACGGATCGCATGCCGCTGCACGCGATTGCCGGCGTCTTTCATCTGGCGTTTTCCAACGACGGACGGCTGGGCGCGGTGGCGGAATACCATCCCAAGAATCTGGTGCCGCTGGCGCATCTGGAACACGGCGGAGCCTTCGCCGATACGCTGACGCTGTTTGGCGCGGACGTGGGCAAGCCGGTCGAGGTTCCGCTGGATGAGTTGGAACGCTATGCCGCGCAGCCATTTGGAGTCGTCATTGCACCGGACAAGTCGCGCATCTACATCACCTGCGGCGGCTCGGAGATGGTGACGGTGGTGGATGTGCCACGGCTGCTGCGCTTTGTGCATGCACGGCCCAGGCCCGAGTCGGGATCGTTTGCGCAGGACCTTTCGGCCAGCGGCAACTACGTGGTGGCGCGCATTCCGGTGGGGCACAATCCGCGCGGGCTCGCGCTGAGCCGCGATGGCCGCAAGCTGTTTGTGGCCAACCGGCTGGAAGACACGATCAGCGTGATCGACACACGCACCGACCGTGTGGCTTCGACCATCCCCATGGCCGGACCCAAGACGGTCTCTGCGCTGCGCAGCGGAGAGCAGACGTTCTATACCGCGCGCCAATCCTTCCAAGGACAGATCGGGTGCGCCAGTTGCCACATCGATTCCACGTTTGACGGTCTCACCTGGGATCTGGAGCCGGACGGCTTTGGCCGCGACATTGTGGACAACCGGCTTCTGGAAGGCATCAAGGGCACCGAGCCCTACAAGTGGAACGGCGGCAACCCGAACATTCCCACCGAGTGCGGACCGCGCACGGAGATGTACTTCTGGCGCGCGGAGAACTACGACTGGCGCAAGCTGGCCGAACTGACCATGTATGTGCGCGGCATGGAGCCCAGGCCCAACCGCTGGCGCTTGCCGAACGGAGAATTGACGCCGGCGCAGGAGCGCGGCAGGGCGCTGTTTGTGCGCACCGTGGACAAGTTCGGCAAGCAGATTGCGGAGTCGAACCGCTGCTCGTTCTGCCACAGCGGGCTGAAAGGAACCAATCAGAAATCCTTCGACGTGGGCACGCGCAAGGCCACCGATAACAGCAGCCTGGTGGACACGCCGCAGTTGATCAACGTTGCGTTGACAGCGCCTTACCTGCACGACGGCACGGCGCGCACGCTGGAAGAAATCTGGACGGTTTACAACCCGGACGACAAGCATGGCCGGACCAACGATCTGACCAAGGACGAACTCAACGACCTGATCGAATACCTGAGGACGCGATGAAAAAGTCCGTATTCCAAAGCTTCTTGATGATCGTAATGCTGGTTGCTGTTGCACCTTTGGCGATTGCTGCATCGCAGACGCCCACGAAGGCCGCTTCGTCTGCGGCGCAAAAGTCTCATGGCGCGCAAGCGCAGTTGGCCCCACCGCAGGGGGCGCAGGCGCTGCCACGTTTTCGGTTTGAAAACTTCACCACCGCCAACGGCCTGCCCAACGATCACGTGTACGCCGTGCTGGTGGATGGGGACCGCATCTGGGCGGGCACGGAAGACGGTCTGGCGGTCTACGAAAATCATGCGTGGAAGACTTACACCACCAAGGACGGCCTGGCGCACCGGGCGGTGCTGTCGCTGGCCCTGGACAAGAACACCGGCGACGTGTGGGCCGGGACCATGGGCGGGTTGAGCCGCATCTCCGGCGGACGCATCGACAGCTACACGCAGTTGAACTCCGGCCTGAGCAACGATGTGGTCTACGGCGTGACGGTGGAGGGCGAGGACGTGTGGGTGGCCACGGCCGCCGGCGGTTGCCGCCTCAACTTACACACCGGCCAGTGGATGCTCTACAACGAGCGCAATACGCCCATGGCGGAGATCTGGGTCTATGGGGTTACCGCCTCGCCCACCAAGGTCTACTACGCCGTGTGGGGCAGCGGTATTCTCGAGTACGACCAGAAGACCGGGCGGTGGGACAAGTACGACGATCCCGACGGCGAAAACGAGATGGTGCTGTTCAAGGATCAGGGACTGATCCACGAGATTGTCACCTCGGTCAGCTATGTGGATAAGATTCTCTGGGTGGCCACGTACTTTGGAGACAGCCAGTACGATGGCCGCTACTGGCACAATTTTCTGACCAAGGACAGCGGGCTGCCCTCAAACTTCACCAACGTCGTCAAAGGGATAGACGCCAAGCGCGCCTGGTTCGGCACCGACAAGGGGCTGGCCTACTTCGACGGCGTGAACTGGGCCGTGTACCGGCCTTCGCTCTCCACCGGCAAGCCGGAGATGACGGTACGCGACGCACAAGGCAAAGTAGCGCCGGTTGCCGTCACCACCGCGCCGGCCCACAACTATGTTCTCGGCATCGACTTCCATGGCAGCGACATTTGGGTCGCCACCGCCAAGGGGTTGAGCCACGGAATTCGTCAATAATAAAGACACAAGGAGCATCACACCATGAACTCATTTGCAGATCTTCTGGAGACCATCGGGCACGCACCCATCAAGAAGCGGGCCATGACCAACCTGGGCGTACTGAACGAGGCCTATGCCTACGAAAAGCCGAGTTCGTTTTCGCGCGGCATGCGGATCGACCTGAACGGCGTCACCATCCTGCTGATTTCCGGCACCGCCTCGATCGACGAGAAGGGCGTGAGCGTGCACATCGGCGACTTCAAGGCGCAGATGAAGCGCACGCTGGAGAACATCACCGGGCTGCTTGAGGCCGAGGGCTGCACCTGGCACGACATTGTGCGCACCAGTTGCTACCTGCGCGACATCGACCGCGATTACGACGTCTTCAACGCGGAGCGCACGGCTTTCTTCAAGGAGCAAGGACTGGATCCGCTGCCCGCCTCGACCGGCATCCAGGCACATCTGTGCCGGCCCGAACTGTTGATCGAGATCGAAGCGATCGCCATGTTCCGCACAGAAAAGGCTGGTTGCTGCAACAAGGAGTAACGATGCGCAAGGGATGGTTGTTGGTTGCGATGTGTCTCGCGTTCGCCGCCTCAAATGGTGCGGGTGCGGCTCCACCTGCGGTGGGGCAGACGCCGCTGGCGCGGCAGGCCGCGGGTAAGGGTACGTGCGAGTGTGGCGCGCATCCGCCGGGTCCGCCGCGGGATCGCGCGGTTGCGCCTTATGCGGGTGAGCCGGGCGACTTGAGCCCGTATTCCAAGTTCGCGGCTCCCTACGACCTCAACTACACCCATCCCAACATCTACTCCGGCGCGGGGCGCGACCTGCCCGAGCCCAAGGGCCTGACCGAGGTGCGCATCGGCTTCTTCGGACCCATTGAGCACAGCCCGCAGCAGATCTTTGGCCTGCGCATGTTGCACGGCGCGCAGTTGGCCATCGAAGAGGCCAATGCCCGCGGCGGCTACGGCGGCAAGCCCTTCACGCTGATGCCGCACAACGACTACGACAATTGGCAGGCCAAGACGGTCTATGGAGACGACCGTCCCACCGACCCCACCATCTGGGGCTCGGCCTCCAATGAAGTCGTGAAAATGGTCTACGACGACCGGGATTGGGCCATCTTCGGATCGATCAGTTCCGAATCCACCCACATCGCGCTGCGCGTGGCCCTGCGCGCCGAGATTCCCATCGTCAACTCGGCCTCCACCGATCCCACCATTCCTGAAACGTACATTCCGTGGTACTTTACCGACTTGCAGGACGACCGCGTGCAGAGCCTGACGCTGGCCCGGCGCATCTTTACCGAGTTGGGTCTGAAGCGCGTTGCGCTGCTGCGCGTCAATGAGCGCTATGGGCGCTTCGGCGTGCCCAAGTTCCGCGATGCCGCCCGGCGGCTGGGCCATCCGGTGGTGATCGAGCAGAAGTATCTGCCCGGCGACAAGGATTATTCGCAGCAGCTGAAGGTGATCCGCTCTTCGCATGCCGACGCCATTGTGCTGTGGACCGACGAGACGCAGGCGGCCGGAATCCTGAAGCAGATGCGCGCCGCGGGCATGAAGCAGCGCGTTTTCGGCGCCTATCGCACGCTGGGGCCCACACTGCTGGCCGAAGCCGGCGACGCGGCCGAGGGCTTCGAGGCGGTTTTCCCCTACGATGCCAGCCGCACCGATCCCAAGTGGACCGACTTCAACCGCCGCTTCGAAGACCGCTTCAAAGAGAAGCCGGAGCAGTTTGCCTCGCTGGCCTATGACGCGATGAATGCGCTGCTCGACTCCATCTGCAAGGCGGGCCTGAACCGCGCCCGGATTCACGATGCGCTGGCCGGCATCGAGGAGTACGACGGCGTGACTGGGCACATGATCTTCGACCCCAACCAGAAGAACGTGGCACCCTTGTATTTGGGCACGGTGCACAACGGGGCCATCACCTACCGCGTAGCGAAGATGGAGAAGGAACCTCCTGCTGCAGCTCCTGTAGTGGCCGCGCCAGCGGCGTCTGCCCCACCGGCACCTGCGGTGCGGCTGGCGGAGCCGTATGCAAGGGTGGGCGAGGATGGCGTGGACTATGCTGGGCCGCATCGCCAGGATGTGCCGGTAGGGCCGGTGAAGGTGGTTCTGTTTGGGCCGCATGCGGTGCAGATCGCCCAGTCGCCGGAGATGCAGGCGGAGCTGGCGGCGAAGGCGGCAAGAGGGCGGGAATGGAAGCTGCTGCCGGTGGGCAGCGACGAAAACTGGAGCAAGGCAGACTGGTCGGTCTGGGCCGCCTCCACGGACTTGGTTCATGCCATCATGGACGAGCACGCGCTGGCGATTGTGGCGCTGAATCGCGATGCCGCCCACCTGGCCGAGCAACTGGCGCTGAAGACCTTTGTGCCGGTGGTTGCCTTGAGCAGCGACAAGACGCTGACGTCCATCAACATTCCCTGGATCTTCCGCATGCCGGCTGCCACTACGCCGGTGGCTGCGCTGCGCCTGCTGGAAACCGCCGCGGCCCGCAGCGGGGACAATCCGGAGCGGCTCAGAGAAGTGTTGGCTTCAGGCGGTGAAATCACAGGAGTGGCTTTTCAGCCGACGGGCGAACCGCGCGCCCACTAGAAGTAAGCCGGTTCAGCGCCCTGGCCACGGGGCTGCCTGCGGGTTCCCTTCACGGCACTTCGACAGGACGCGCATGGCGTCCGCGATCGAAACCGGCAGGCGCCCACTCTCCCCGGGAAGAGTCAAAAAACAGCGTCCGCTTGCGCCAAGACCTGCCATTTTCAGCCAATCGATGTCATCATATGGGGTTGACGAGAGCTCTCCGTTCGGTGCGCTTTGTGCGCCTCGAAGATGTGCGTAGTTCGAATGCTGCGATTCGATGAGCATCGGGAAGACAAGTCGCGCAAGGAATCACGCAGCCAGTCCGGACCAGACTCATGCCGAGCCGGCGATCGACCGGAAATGGTACGCGGTTTTCACCGTTCCGCAAAACGAGAAATCCGTGATCAGGCATTTGGAACTGCGGGAGGTGGAGTCCTTTCTTCCCACCTACGAAACGGTGCATGTATGGAAGAACCGGCAGCGCATGCGGATCACTCTGCCCTTGTTCCCAAGCTATTTGTTTGTCCACATCGAACCGCGCGAGAGGGTGAAGGTGTTGCAGGCTCCAGGGGTGCTGCAGATTGTGGGCAACGGCCGGACAAGCATTCCTCTCTCCGACGCGGAGATCGAATTTCTGCGCTCAGGGCTTTGTGGGAAGCAGGTTGAACCGTACCACGACCTGGTTGTGGGCCAGAAAGTCTGCATCAGGAATGGCCCTCTGGCGGGCCTCAAGGGCGTGATCGTCCAACAGAACAATAGCCTTCGCTTCGTACTCTCGCTGGAAATGATCAATCAGCATGCCTCTGTGGAAGTGGAGGCGCAAAGCCTGGAGCTGATTGCGGAATGAAGCCGGAGCGCCGTCCGCGTCAGGAAGCAGGCGCTTCGGGTTGTCCTGGGTCGCCCGCTTCCAGCGTGAATTCAAACGAATAGCCGAAGCGCTTGGAATTGTCGAGATAGCGGAAAAAGTCGGGCCGGAACTCATAGAGGCGGCTGCGGCCAATCGCCACGCGAAACATGGCGCTCAATTGGAATCGTTCGCAATACTGCTTGATCAGGGCTTTGCGGCGCCCGGCCTCGGCAACCACGGTGACGGACCCGCGCATCTGCACTCCGCAAATATCTTTCCACTTTTCAGCGTGCCGGTAGACGGTGGCCGCCGCCCGGTGCGTCCGCTCCAGGTTCCGGCTGTGCTGGCTGTTGGCGGAAGAGAGCCAGAACAGCGAGAGCTCCTCGCCGGCAAGGTAGAACAGCGGCGCAATCGAGGGCGCTCCGCGCTCATCGACCGTGGCCAGCGCCAGCGTGCTCTCTTCGCGGAGGAGAGCCGCAATCATCGCCCTCTGCTTTGCCGTTCCGCTCATCGCCGTGCATCCTGACGCATATCCCTCTACTGTAAAGCCGCCGCGGCGGGCAGCGCCCGGCTTGCCGCGCGATCCGCTTGCCGCGCCCCATGCACGGAAACAGCAAAGGCAGCCCCGGACCGCGGACTGCCCTTGTTTGAGTTGAACCCGCCGGTTAAGGCAGGTAGTAGCGGAAGGAGGTCCAGAACATGTTTTCGATGCCCTTGGCCTCGATGCCGGCTGCGCCCGACCAGCCTTCGCGGACGGTGTAGCCGTACTGGGCGCCTTGGCGCAGGCGGCCGCGGTCGCCCTTGTAAATGTCGTACCAGTAGCCGCTGGCGGCTTCCTGCACGGCGCGGGTTTGCGCGCCGCAGGAGCCGCCCGCGTAGTAGCCTGTGGAGCTGCCGTTGTAGCCAGGGTTGGCGGTGACCGTGCAGCTGGAATTGTTGAGCAGGCGCGAGCCGTAGCCCACGGCAGCGGCGGCGGGAGCCTTCCACGTGCCGCCCCAGACGCCGGCGGCATTCTGCGCGGCGGCGGGAGTGCCCAGCGTGGTGGCGCCAGTGTAGCCGGTGCGTCCGGCGTAGTCGCCGCCGTAGTTCATGTAGACGACCAGGCGGGGATTGGGATTGGCCTCGACGGTCAACAAGCCGGAGAGGTTGTGGATGGGGGCCAGTCCACCCCAGGCGTTGGCGGTGACGTCGGAGAGGCTGGAGGCGCCGTAGCGGCCCATGCCCGGCCCGTACAGGCCCTTGGCGCCCACCGTCAGCTTGTTGGCCACCACCGGGACGCGCAGGCTGCCGCCGATGCCGCCGAGGACGATGCTGTTGGCAAACGAGCCGGCCGTGGTCAGCGCCGGTGCGACAATCGCGCCGGTCTTGATGTCGGTCAGGCCGCCGTAGAGATAGCTGTTGGTGGTTTCGCCCGGGTAGACGGTCTCATGGGCAAAGCCGGCAATGCCGAAGACTTCATAGTGGCCGAAGCCGGGGTCGAAGGCGGCTTTCGCCAGTACATCCGGAGCCTGATTGAAGGAGATGTTGCTGAGGTTGGCGCAGGAGTTGAGCGTCTTGTAGACCGGCATGTCGGTGTTGACCGCGACCCCATTCGCCGTCTCTGCCTGGTTGGTGTAATTCACGATCGAGGTCGTAGGCGAGCAGCTTCCGATGGCCGCGTTGTAGCCGCCGCCGTTGTTGCCTGCGCTGCCCAGAACGGCGTAGGGTGTGCTGCCGGCCAGTGTGGCAGAGTAGCTGAGCTGCGGATTCTCCACCGCCGCGCCGAAAGCGGCCTTGTTGAAGCTCTTCACCACGCGGAAGCCGTACTGCCGGGTCCACACGAAGCCCGGAACGTAGTTGGCGTCGATGGTCAGAGGCATGGTGACATCGGCGGCCGCGCTGCTGATGCCTTTCCTGCCTTCCGTCGCCAGGGACCACATCTGGCCGCCGGTGAAGGCCCAGTGCGTGTTGGTTTCGGCCTGGGCGTAAAGCAGGCGCTGGCGCAAGACGTAGCCGTTGGACTGGCTGTTGTTGGAGGTGAGCCCGGCGCCCATGAAGTCGGTTTCGTAGTAGCCGCGCAGGGTGCCCCAGCTGGTTTTGCCCTCGGCCATCAGGGCGATCTTGGACTGGCGGGCGCTGCCGTAAAACTCGCTCAGGGAATAGGCGTCCGCACCCTCGTAAGGAATCGCATTGAAGGCAGTGGCATTGTCGCCGCCGGTCGCGTGGGCGCGATACACCGTATCTCCGGTAACGAAGCCTCCGGGTGTGAGGGTAATGCCCTTGTAGCGCAGAGCGCTTGGATTGGCGATATCTTTTTTGATCGCGGCGGTATCGCGGCTGACCGTCGAGGCCAGCGAAGCCTGAACACCCTTGAGATCGGTGACCGTGGCCTGCAGGGTGCTGACGGCGGCTGCGTTTTCCTGCACCGCCTGCTGCCGGTCGGCGGCTGCGGCTTCTGCCCTGAGGGACGCGGCGCGGGCTTCGGCGGCTTCCTGCTGCGCCTGCTTCAACTGCGCATCCTTGCCGGCCAGGTTGGACTTCAGGGCGTCGATCTGGTTCTGCAGATCCTGACGCAGCGCCTGGATCTGCTCTGCGACGGACGGCGGAGCGGCGGCCTTTCGGGCGGCAGGGCGCTTCTTTACGGGCGGCGCGGAGTGGTTGGCGTAGCAGGGTGAAGCAGCCAGGCAGACGGCTGCAAGAGCTGCGGCTGCAGCCTCGAGTCTGAAATTCATGGGGCCTATCAACTTTCTCTGATGTCTAGTTGGATCGTGGCGGAGCAAGCACCCGCGTCGCAGAGAAGCTGAACAGGAAGCGGCTCAGTGTCCTTATCGGCAATCGGAGGTGGAAGAGTGAATGCCGCAGAAAGGACTTGGCCCTCGTCTGGCCCCTGGAGGACTGCACGACCCAAATAGTTGATTCTAAGAGAAGCATTGCTCCGGGGCGTGTGTCCTGCAACAGGCTTCTGCCGCCGCTCAACTACGCCGCGACGCTTCGGGCCGTAGAGCAAAAAACAGCAAGGGCAGCCCGAACTGCGGGCTGCCCTTGCGGATGTTGCGGAGGAAGATCCCGGGTTAAGGGAGGTAGTAGCGGAAGGAGGTGTAGAACTGGTTCTCCGTGGCTACGGCTTCCGGGGTTGTGGTTCCGCCCCAGATGGCGCGGTTGATGTTGGCGTACTGGACGCCGTAGCGGATGCGGCCCGCGGCGCCCTTGTAGAAGTCGTACCAGACACCGGCGGTGGTTTCCTGCACGAACTTGTTGTTGCCGGTGCAGTTTGTCGGCGATCCCGAAGGAACCGTGCCGCTGGTGGGATTGGAGGACTCGACGTTGCAGCCGTTGTTGTTGGCGCTCAGCAGGCCGTAGCCGGCATTGGTTCCGGCAGCCAGAGTGTTGAGGCGGCCCGCAAAGTCTTCGCCGTAGTTGACGTAGACCGTCATGCGCGGAGTGGGATGCAACTCAACTGTCGCCAATCCGGAAGCGTTGGTAAGAGCCTTCATGTGGCCAACCGCGTCGAAGGTAACGTCGGCCAGAGTGGTGTCGCCGTAGCGGCCCACGCCAAAGCCATACAGGCCGGAGACGCCGAAGTCGCCATACTTGCCGAAGACCGGAGCGCGCAAGCTGCCACCGAAGCCGCCGGTGGGCAGCGAGTCGGTATAGCGGCCCGAAGTGGTCGGAACGGTCTTGGATCCGTAGTTGGGATAGTACTCGTAGTGTGGGAAGCGGCCGATGGCGAAGGCCTCATAGTGGCCCCAGCCGGGATCGACGGCAACCTTGCCGATGATGTCAGGACCGAGGTTATAGCTATAGGTGCCGTTGACCGCGTTGTAGGAGCTGGACTGCACGCCGGCGGTGGAACCGCCGAACAGGCAGGCGCCGGCCGGGCAGTTGCTGCCGCCCTGCAGGGTCTGTGCATTCTCCAGCGAGACGCCGTAGGAAACATGCGTGCCGCTCTTGAGGACGGCGAAGCCATACTGGCGCGCCCAGACAAAGCCCGGAACGTAATTCGGGTCGATGGTCTGCGGAGTTTTCACATCGCCGGAGAAGTTGGAGAGGCCCTTGGCGCGTTCTGCGGCCAACGACCACATCTGTCCACCCTGGAAGGTGATTCCGTTGTTGAGAATCGCCTGTCCCCACACCACGCGCTGACGCAGGACGTAGCTGTTGGATTGGTTGTTGTTGGAACTGGTGCCGGTGCCCAAAAAGTCGGCCTCGACGTAGCCGCGATACGTGGCTGAGGGCGTTTTGCCTTCGGCCAGGAACGATACGCGGGACTGGCGGGCCGAACCGTAGAACTCGCTCAGGGCGGCGGTGTTGGCGCCGTCGAACGGAATCGAGCTGAGGGCTGTCGGAATATCGGCGCCGGTGGCCTTCTGACGGAACACGGTTTCAGCCGCCATGTAGCCGCCGGGCGTGATCTTGATGCCCTTGTAGTGCACACTGTCCGGGCTGGCGATGGCCTTCTTCACCGCGGCGGTTTCATCGGAAACCGTGGTGGCTAGCGAAAGGGAGTTGGCCTTGAGATCGGTCACCGTGGTTTCGAGCGTGGTGACGGCCGACGCATTCTCCGTTACTGCCTGCTGCTGAGCCGAGGCTGCGGCTTCCGCCTTGGCTGCGGAGGCCTGAGCTTCAGCGGCTGCCTGCTGCGCCTTCCTCAACTGCGCATCCTTGTCCGCCAGGTCGCCTTTCAGACCGTTGATCTGGCCTTCGAGTTCCTGACGCAGCGCCTGGATCTGTTCCTCGACCGTGGGGGCTGGCGGAGTCTTGGCCTTCCTGGCGGCAGCGTGCTTTTTCGCCGGAGGCGTCGCTTCGCTGGCATAACCGTATGAGGCAACTAGACTGGCTGCCAGAAGTGCGGCGGCAGCCGTTTTGAGTCGGTAATTCATGGGGCCTCTCTTTTCCTCTCGAATCAAGTTGGATCGTGGCAACGTCCGCCTGGAGCGCGAACGCTTTCAACTCCCGCATCCCAGAAAACAATCAACATGAAGCCAACAAGCGTGCGTGGCGGGATGCAGAACGAACAGTGAAAGCCCGACAACAGCCTTACGTAAGCAAGGCATTGCCTGACCGCTTTCGATTCAAAGACTCTCAGAGTTTGATGAACATTTGACGAATTTACCTATTTTTAACAAGAGCAGTAAGTATGTTATTCACTTATCAGAGACATAAGAATTCATAGGCTTTTAATAGTAAGTTACATCCCGGCGTGCAGTTTGCCGGGCCGCGTAAACACTGAGGAAAGCGCTACGCGGCCCGCATCTCATTTGCTGGCTGCGCTGGCGCCCGCACTAAGCAGGTTGGCCAGCAGTCGATAAGCTCCGGGGACTAACTCGGGCAGTTGGCGGTGCAGCGCGTAGGCGATATAGATATACGTTCCCTTGCCGGGATGGGTGACGAGCAGGCCGCCTCGCTGCGGGTCCTGGCCGGTGTCGGCGGTCTCGGTGAGCGCCGTGTAGCCGGGGTCCCAGGTGTCGAGGAAGGAGTGGCCGCGCTCCTCCACCCAGCCGTCAAAATCCGCGGCGGTCAGGTGGTTGGGCCAGGTGAGCAGAGAGTTGCCGGGAGCCAGCAGTTTGACGGGAGCCTGCTCGTCCACAACCCGCTCGGGCATGCGTCCCATACCCAGCGGCAGCGGGGCGGGGAAGTTGGCGCTCTGGTACTGGACCACGAGTGTTCCGCCGCGCTCGACAAACTTCTGCAGCCGGGGTTGAAGCGCGGCCAGATCGGGATGCGCGGAGTAGGCGCGGATGCCGAGCACGATCACGTTCCATGCGGAAAGGTCGCTCGAAGCCATCTCCGCCATCGAGAGCAGATGCGGTGTGGCGCCCAAGCCTTCTATGGCCTCGGGAACCGTGTCGCCGGTGCCCATCAGGTAGCCCACATGCAATCCCGGCGCCAGCTTTACGTCGATTTTGCGGGTCTGCAACTGGGCCGCCTTGTAGAGGTTGTAGGGGCGCAGCCCGACATAGCCCACGCGCTGCCAGCCGGTCCCATAGGTGCGCCCGCCAGAGTGCGCCTCGGCCTGCAAGCTATAAGCGCCGGGCTTCACGGAGTGGTCGGCCGGGGTAACGGAGAACAGCAGGGGTTCCGTATCTCCGGCGCTGTCCAAATGAAAGCGTGCCTCCTTCGGTTCCGATCGCCAGCCGTCGGGCAGCTTCAGCTCGACTGTGCCTTCCGCCGCCGCCTGCGCATGCACGGTGACGCGCACCGGCAGGGCGGAGTCGTCCAGGGGCAAAATGCGCGCTTCCGGTTGAATGCGCACGCCGATGGCTGGCGTCACCACCAGCGGCTCATAGATGCCGCCCGGCCCGGGAATCCGCTCCAGCGTCTGCACCACCTGGCCCATGCGGATGGGCAGACTCTCAAAGGTGAACTCCACCCACGCCGCCAGGGGGTAGGGCGCGAACGAGTGCTCGCGCAGCTCCGGCCGCGCAACGTCGTAGTAGGGTTGCTCATCCGATGGCCGGGTAAAGTAGGGCGCGGTAGGCTCGGCGTTCTCCGCCGCGTGTACGCGCAAAAGCATGTCGTTGACCGGCGCGGCTGCGCTGGTTGGATCGACGGAGCCGGAAATGACGTCATTCTTCCACGCATCGCCGCTGTGGCTTTCGAGCCAAACCCGGCTGAGATGGGTTTCCGCGGTGGCTTGTGCCGTGTGGACGCGCACGCGGAACTCCTCTCCCGGCACTACGCTGCGCGGTGTTTCGTCGGCCGAGCCGCCCCGGCCTCCCGGTCCGCCTCCCGGCCCATTCGAGGCTCGGGCGGTGGAGGCCGCCAGATCCAGGCCCAGCAGTTCCTTCAGCGCGGTCTGAAACTCGCCGGTCTTCGCATCTAGTTCCGCGAGCAGATGGGCCTTGGCCTCGGCGTTCAAGTCCGAAGCGGCGACTCGCGCGCGCAAGGCAAGGGCTTCGCGGTAGAGGGGCGCCAACTCATGCGCCACTCCGGGGCCGATCCGGCCCTGGCGCTGTGCAACGAAATTCTCCAGGCCGTCATTGATCTGGTGCAGATCGGCGGAGAGCCATGCGGGCGGATGGTCCCCGGCCAGCCGGACGAGTCCGGCAACGCTGGTGTCGATGTTGACCTTGCGGTTGTGGAACAGGCTGGCTTCACCGGCATCGCCCGCCGCCGCCGCGGAGGCGGGCTCGACGGCCCACAGGTGATAGCTTGAGGTGGCCGGTCCGCTCAAGGCCGGATTGGCGCCGCCGTATTGCGACTTCTGTTCGCCCCAACCCTTGCGCGCAATCTGTACGTAGCTGCGTCCCAGCACCGGGTCCAGATTGCCCACCGGCAAAGTCGCGTCGGTGGCAGGAACGCCCTCCGACCACTGCCCGGTCACGTAGTTCCGGAATTTGGCCGGCGCCCACTTGCCGGTGGCGTAGTCGAACATGCCTTTTTCAGTGACCGGGGCAAAGGGAACCATGGAGTAGACCGCCAGGGGTTGCCAGGGCTCCAGGCCGTCCTTCAACTGCTCGGGGAAGACCTTCGCGTCGCTCGCCGCCTTGAAGACCTCCTGCGCAATCTCGCCGGAGACCTGGTGCTGACCATGGCCGTCGGTAACTGCGCCCATAAAGGTGGCGACGATCACCTGCGGCCGCTCGCGGCGCACCGCCAGCACGGCATCGTAAAGCACCCGGTCGTGGCCCCAGCGGGCAAAAGCCTCTTCTTGAGTTTTAGAAAAGCCGAAGTCCACCTCCGTGCCCCACAGTTGCTGGGCGCCGTAGAACTCGCTGGCTCGTAGCAGTTCGTTGGTGCGGACCAGCCCCAGCGCGCCGTCGCTCTCGGCCGACATGGCGTTCTGGCCTCCCTCGCCGCGAGTCAAGGTCAGCAGGGACGCACGGACGCCCAATCCACGCGACAGATAGGTCAGCAGCGCGCCGTCCTCGTCGTCCGGGTGGGCCACGATCATCATCACGCTGGCGGTGGTCGAGAGGCGCTTCAGGGACTGCTCCAGTGCCGCCTGTCCGCGATCCTCGGGCAGGGGCAGGGCAATCTCGCTGGCCTCGCCCACAGGCAACTGCGCGGCAGCGGGAGAGGGCTGCTGCGCTTGAAGGCAAAGAGGGCTTGCGGCCAAAAGCAGGCCCGCCAAAATCTGGCCTGTCAGGGCCGACACCGTTGCTGCGTGAGGAAGTCTGTCGTGATTGATCATGCTTCCCGCCAGTGTACAATCCGCCAGTATAAGATTCGAATAGCACCCCTATCCGAATGACAACTTCCTCCTCCATTTCCGCCAGTACCGGAACCTTGCAGCGCCGCATCGGCCTGCGCTCCGCGGTCGCCTTCAACATGTTGGAGATGATCGGCGTGGGCCCGTTCATTACGCTGCCGCTGGTCATCGCCGCCGCGGGCTACCGGCTTTCGGTCTGGGCCTGGGTGCTGGGAGCGGTCATCGCCGTGGCCGACGGGCTGGTGTGGGCTGAACTGGGCGCAGCCTTTCCGCGCGCCGGCGGCTCCTACGCGTTCCTCCGCGAGATCTACGGCCCGAAAGGCGCCGGCAACTGGCTGAGCTTTCTCTATGTCTGGCAAGTCAGCTTTTCCGCGCCGCTCTCCATCGCCTCGGGCTGCATCGGATTGTCGAGCTTTCTGGCCTGGTTCTGGCCGGGGCTGGACGCCGCGCCTTTCGCCGCCATGCCGGCGTTGCACTTTTCCAACTTTGCCGCTGCCGCCGCCTGCCTGCTGGTAACCGCGCTGCTCTATCGCAATTTGAGTTCGGTCACGCGGCTGGCCTGGGTGCTGTTTGCCGGGGTGCTTTCGGCCATTGCCGGGGTCATCGTCTCCGGCTTTGCCCACGCGGCGGCTACCGGCGGCTGGCACATGCCGGCCTCGCCCACGCAGTCTGTGGCGCTGGCCCTGGGCGGGCTGGCGCAGGCCACGCTCATCACCACCTACGACTACTGGGGCTACTACAACATCTGCTTCCTGGGCGGCGAGGTGCGGCGGCCAGAGAAGACGATTCCGCGCGCCATTCTGCTCTCGGTGCTGTTCGTCTCCGCCTTTTACGTGGCCATGAATCTGGCGGCGCTGCCCTCGCTGCGCGATGCGGCCGCCCATGCCGTGGCTGGCGCGCCGGTGCGGCTGCAACTGGTGGCCGACATCGCGCAGTCGGCCTTTGGCAGCGTAGCCGGGCACCTGCTGGCGGCGCTGGTGGTGTGGACCGCCTTTGCCTCGGTGTTTTCGCTGCTGCTGGGCTACTCGCGCGTGCCCTACGCCGCGGCCCGCGACGGCAATTACTTCCACTGGCTGGCCGCCATCCACCCCAAGCACGGCATTCCCCACCGCTCCCTGGTGGCGCTGGGCTTGGTGGCTTCCGCCTTCTGCTTCTTCTCGCTGGCGCAGGTCATCACCATGCTGGTGGTCACGCGCATCCTGCTCCAGTTCTTTCTGCAGCAGGTGGGCGTGATTCTGCTCAGAATGCAGCGGCCCAAGCTGCACCGGCCCTTCAAGATGCCGCTTTACCCGCTGCCCCCGCTGGTGGCCATTGCCGGCTTCATCTTCATCCTGGTCAACCGCAGCCACGCTTGGGGCGGGCTGCTGGTGGCCGCGGGCATCGCCGTTTCCGGCACCGGGATCTACCTGTTCCGCGCCCGGCGACTGGGCGAGTGGCCGTTTCCCGGCAGGTGAGTCAAAAATCTTTCTTCCCGCATCTATCTAAATGTCATGACAACAACTTCGCTTCGCACACTCGGCAACTCCGACCTTCAGCTCACGCCCATCGGCTTTGGCGCCTGGGCCATCGGCGGCGGCAATTGGGAGTTCGCCTGGGGACCCCAGGACGACAACGAATCCATTGCCGCCATTCACCGCGCGCTCGATCTGGGTGTCAACTGGATCGATACGGCCGCCATCTACGGGCTGGGCCACTCGGAAGATATTGTCTCCCGCGTCCTCAAAACCACCTCGCACAAGCCCCTGGTGTTTACCAAGTGCTCCATGCGCTGGCATCCGGACCGCTCCATCTACCGCTCGCTCAAGGCCGCTTCGCTGGCCGAGGAGGTGGAGAACTCGCTGCGGCGCCTGGGCGTGGAGACCATCGACCTGTACCAGATTCACTGGCCCGACCCGGACGCGGAGCTGGAAGAGGGTTGGGAGGCCCTGTCCCGGTTGCGCAAGCAGGGCAAGATCCGCTGGATCGGCGTCTCCAACTTCTCTGTCGAGCAGATGAAGCGCGCGCAGAAGATTGCGCCCATCACCAGCCTCCAGCCGTCCTACTCCATGCTGCGCCGGGCCGTTGAAACCGAGCAGTTGCCTTTTGCCCAGGCCAACGGCATCGGCGTCATCAACTACTCGCCCATGGTTTCCGGCCTGCTGACCGGCAAAATGACCGCGGAGCGCATTGCCGCCTTCCCGGCCGACGACTGGCGGCGCAAGGCGGCGGAGTTCAACGAGCCGCGGCTCAGCCGCAACCTCAAGCTGGTAGAGCTGCTGCGCGAGATCGGCAGCGGCCACAGCGTGAGCCCCGGCGTGGTGGCCGTTGCCTGGACGCTGCGCAACCCCGCCATCACTGCCGCCATTGTGGGCGGACGCAGCGCGCAGCAGGTGGAGGGATTGGCTCCGGCTCTCAATTTCCGCCTCAGCGACGACGAATACGCGCGCATCAACGCATTTCTTGCGGCTATAGCGAAACCAGAGTAGAAGTATCCCGAAAGCAAGGCTCTCAAGTCGACGCGACCACCAGGGAGCGGCGACCTTGCACAATCTCCGACAGAACACAGTGATTCTGGTTTCGCTCTAAGACGCCTGAAAAGCGACTCGCAAACCAACAAAAACCCCGGCCATGGCCGGGGTTTTTGTCGGGATGGGGGAAGCCGAACTACATTGCTGCCACAAAGTCAGGGACGATGGCGGCTGCATTGGCCTGCAGCAACTGGGTCATCCGCGCGGCCATGTCGGCGTACATCGAGGCTGCTCGGAAGGCGTTGACGCGGACGCCTTCGCTGGCCTGCGAGAAAGCATACTGGCCGAGAGCCATCAGAACGCACACGCGAATCTGCATGGCGTCGCTGCGCAGGGTTTCCAAAAGCAGGCGGTCCACGCCGGAGTAGTTTCTGTCGGCATAGTCGGCCATTTCCAGCAATACCCGCGCATTCTGGTACATCACCCAGAGACCCTTGGGACCTTCCATGCGCATCCATGCATCCTCGGGCGTCGCGTTCACTCCCTCTTTCCAGAGGAAGTGATCGCTGAGCTCGCGCGCACTCCAGTCGGGCCGCAACCGGGCCAGCAGGGAGTCCCATGTTTGAGCGTTGCGGCGGCGAACAGCACTGCGCCACCGGACAAGGTAGAACGCAACCGCTGCAATTACACCGATCTGTAGCAGAAGCAGAATCATCAGTGATCCTCAGGCCGGGTATTGGTAACCACAAAGAACTTGATACAATCCGGCGTGCTTTTTTTGTTCCCTCTAACTAGTAACAGAAAACCGCCTCTCATGGGCGGATATTTCTCCGATTTGGTTCCTTTTTGGCAAAAAACAGTACCCAATAGGACAGTACACAAAAGTAACTAAAAGCCTGAATCTGGTCCAGCCAATGGTACTGCGTGCCGTCCATGTTGTGTGTATGCAGCACGATGACGGCCAGACAGACGACCGAGTAGAAGCCTAATCCCGAGGCTACGCGCAGTTCGCGCTCTGGCCATTGCAGGCCTTGCAGGCTGCTCCACCAGACAATCGCCAGCATCGCCGCCACCCGCAGGACGGCAAAGGCCTGCAACAGAATCACATAGAGCATTTGGTCCAAGGGAAGGCCGGAAGGATTCACCCATTTGGCCAGGAACCAGAGCAGCGTGCACGACAAAGCCATGAGCAGGGCCAGCAACACGCGTCCGGCTCGAATGCCGCGGTTGTGGCGCAGAACGGACGCTGCCAGCTCGGCCAGAATCGCAAACTGAAACAGGAAGTCCGCGGTCATGTCCACGAGATAGAAGCGGAGATAGCTGCCAGGAGAATAGCGAAGGATGAACCAGCACGCGGCTTCACTGCCCAGGCAGCACACGGAATAGACAAAGAAGATGGGCAACACCCGAAAGATGCGCCGATGCACAAGCAATGCCAGGAGCACCAGTTCCATGCTCACGCCGGCAAGCCAAATGGTTGTGTCTAATCCGTCCGGGGTCACCGATCCCCCGACTTTCGCTTTCCTGGCTCTTCCACCGAGTCGTCCAGTCCGATCCGAGTCTTTCTGGCGGAGCCGGCCACGGCCAACAGCAAACTCTGCATTTGCGGGGTGAATTCCCGCCGCGCCGCCTCTTTCTGGGCAAAGCAGAACACCCAATAGAGCAAGGAGCAGAGGTAGCTGGCAATAACGGCCTGATTCATGAGCCCGTAATGCGGCCCCATTTCCGGGCGCGTATTCAGCGCGGCTACCGCGATGCCGACAAGCGAATAGAAGCCGAGGCCGGTCGCCACCTGTAGCTCGCGATCTCGCCAGCCGATCGAGAGCAACTGGCTGCACCCAGCCAGCGCCAGGAAGAACGCAATTCTAAGGATCGATACTGTTTGCTGTAGGCGTACGAGGGTGAGTTCTTCCACCGACAAATGGCCAAGTCCAGCGATAGTCGCAAATGGCCAGATTGCAGCGCCGGCTGCCACGATCAAAACTCCTACGCCAATCAAGGTGCGACGAGAAAGAAATGCTCGAAGCGGGCGGAGTACGGACCAAGCCAGTTCGACCAGAATGCTGAACTGTAAGGCAGAATCCACAACTGTTTCTACCAAATAAACTGTGAGATAGCTGGCGGAGAAGAAGCGCCGAACGGTGTAATTCCCCATATTGATGAGCAAATCCCATGCACAGTATGCAGAGAAAACCGGCAGTTTTCGCCAGACACTCCTGTAGAGGAGCAGTCCGAGTACGACGGCTTCGATCACAATCCCAGCGAACCAAAGTGCATTGTCCAGACTCATCGTCGATGTAGCGTCTGAACTGGTCGACGCAATGAATTGAGTTTAGCAGCGAATTCATTGCGATGACTCTGCTATAAGCCTTACGCTGTCCGCGCGAAATTGCCGTTCGGGTGAATGGGCGAGGGGCTCATGGGAATAAAGCTGCTGTTGCCGCCATTCGGAGGGATTGGAGAGGGGCTCATGGGGATGGCGCTGACCAAGGTGCCATTCGGGTGAATGGGTGAAGGGCTCATCGGAATAAAGCTGCTGTTGCCGCCATTCGGAGGGATTGGAGAGGGGCTCATGGGGATGGCGCTGACCAGGTTGCCATTCGGGTGAATGGGCGAAGGGCTCATCGGAATAAAGCTGCTGTTGCCGCCATTCGGAGGGATGGGCGAGGGGCTCATGGGGATGGCGCTGACCAAGTTGCCATTGGGGTGAATGGGCGAAGGGCTCATCGGAATAAAGCTGCTGTTGCCGCC
>Ga0224530_1000240_pt1 | contig 38865 bp, 27 predicted proteins | sample CBST75metaG_FD_179873 | JGI IMG/M metagenome (GOLD analysis project Ga0224530, IMG submission 179873) | Peat soil microbial communities from Stordalen Mire, Sweden - C.B.S.T75 | ecosystem: Environmental > Terrestrial > Soil > Wetlands > Peat | place: Sweden: Norrbotten County, Stordalen Mire...
GTTTCAATCCTGCGGGACGGCTAGGGCATTTTTCCTGATGGTATAGAGGAAGAAGCATTCCGTCAGGGGCTAAATACTGCAGTTGTACTTGCCCCAATCGGCCTTGATCCGGGCCTAAAGGCCGCGCTCTTTGGGCCTGTTTCAGGGGGTTAAACCCCCCTGCTCCCTCCGGACTTTCCTATCTACAACTGTAGTATGAACAGGCTGCGGAAAAACACACGGGGTCGGATGGAATTAGCGGAAAGCACCCCGCAGGGACTGAAGCCCCGTTGATTTTGCCGCACTTACGGCACGCGACCCAGAGGGTACCCCGGTCGTGCCCTGTTACAAAACATAAGTTTTTCGGTAGAGAACGGATTTTTTCGCAGTCAGTAAAGCCCTGCTGATTTTGCAGTCTTTGCGGCACCCTTCGACAGGCTCAGGGCAGGCTTTGAAGCCGTGCCCTTTCAAAGCCGCTCTACACCAACTGCGAATTTGCCTTAAGCCGGTGAGGGACGGCCAGCGTCCCGCAACGCTGCTCACTCCGCCTCCACCGCGTCTCCTTCGCCCGGCGCCAGAAACAGGTTCTCTTCCAGCCCGTGCTGGCGGGTATAGAGGTCGTAGTAGCGGCCGCCCAGGGCAAACAACTGCGCATGATTGCCGCGCTCCACAATGCGGCCCTGCTCTACCACAAGAATTTGATCGGCGCGGCGAATGGTCGAAAGCCTGTGGGCAATCACGAACGTCGTTCGTCCCTGCATAAGCTCATGCAGCCCCGCCTGGATCATGGCTTCCGACTCGGAGTCCAGCGAGCTGGTCGCCTCATCGAGAATCAGAATCCGCGGCTCGGCCAGCAATGCCCGCGCAATCGAGAGCCGCTGCCGCTGTCCGCCGGAGAGCTTGACGCCGCGCTCGCCCACAATCGTGTCGTAGGCCTCCGGGAAGCGCTCGGCAAACTCGTCCACGCGCGCCGTGCGGCAGGCAAACAGGAACTGCTCCTCGGTTGCATCGGGCTTTGAGAACAGGATGTTCTCGCGGATGCTGCCGTCAAACAGGAACGAGTCTTGCAGCACCACGCCCAATTGCGAGCGGAAGGTATCCAGATCCACATGCGCCAGATCCACGCCATCCACCACTACCCGGCCCTTGCCCGGCGTGTGGAAGGCGCACAGCAGGCTGATCATGGTCGACTTGCCCGAGCCCGAAGAGCCCACCAGCGCGGTCACCGTTCCCGGCTCGGCCAGGAAGTCCACGCCATGCAACACCGGCTTTTCCGGATCGTAGGCAAACTCCACATCCTCAAACTGCACCGTGCCGTGGATCGGCGGCATCTTCTCTGTGCGGCCCGCGCTCTTGTTCTCTTCCAGTTCCGACATGATCTCGCTGGTGCGGTCCAGCCCGGCAAAGGCCTCGGTCAACTGCGTGCCGATGTTCACAATCTGGAAGACCGGCGCAATCATGAAGGCGAGAAACATGTTGTAGCTGAAGTAGTCGCCCACGGTCCATGTATTGCCCAGCACGCGGTGCCCGCCCATCCACATGACCAATGCGGAGACCAACCCCAGCACCGTGGTGGAAGCGGCGCCCAGAGCGCTGGTCATGGTCAGCGACTTCATCACGTTGTTCAGCAAGCGATCCACGCCGGCGGAAAACACCCCTGCCTCGCGCTCTTCCGCATGGTAGCCCTTGATGACGCGCACTCCGCCCAGTGACTCGGTGAGCCGCCCGGTCACTTCGGCGTTGATCTTGCTGCGCTCGCGGAAGATGGGTCGAATCACCTTGAAGCCGTATTGCAGGACAAAAACGAACGCACCCATCACGGCAAACACGGTCAGCGTGACCGCGGCGCTACGATGCAGCAGGTAGATAAACGCCAGCACGGCGGTCAGCAGGCCGCCCACAAACTCCACGAGGCCAGTTCCCACCAGGTTGCGCACGCCCTCCACGTCCGACATGATGCGCGCCACCAGGGTGCCGGTGCGGTTTTCGTCGTAGTACGAAACCGACAGCAGACCCACGTGCCGCTGCACCTGGCGGCGCATCTCGGCAATCAGCCGCTGGCCCGCCTTGGAGAGCAACTGCGTCAGCGAAAAGGACGTGATGGCCTGCACCACCATGGCGGAGAAAACCACCGCGATGATCTTGGGCAGCAATTCAGGATGCGGATGCAGCGGCGACAGCACCGTGTCCAGCAGCGGTTTGCTGGTATAAGGCAGCACCAGACCGGCCACGCGGTTGATGACCATCAGCCCCATGCCCGCCAACAGCAGCCCCATCCGCGGCGCCACCAGCGCTTTGATCTGCGGCCACAGCTCTTTCAAGTCCGGCTTGCGCTTGGGCAAATCGGCGCGCCCTCCGCGTCCGTGCGGCGAGCGCTCAGCTCGCGTGCTCATCCCCATTGCTCCGCCGCGCATGGTTCCCATGAGTTAGACCTTCCCCGTGCGGCGAGCGGCAATAAACGACCGCACGCACAGAACAATGTAGATCAGCAGCAGTACGGCCAGCGTCACCTTCGAGCCCAGCGCAATCAGGTTCGGCTCCACGCCGACAGCCTGTGCATGCACATAGCCGCGCACGGCCTCAACAGCCGAGCCAAGAAAGCCCAACAGCGCAATCGTCACATTCACGTGCATGAACAGCTTGCGCCGCGACTCGTTGGGGCTGATGGCCAAATAGCCGAATATACCCAGCGCCAGCCCGATCCAGGTGGGAATCAGCGCGGTGGGATGCACACTGCCTGTGCCTGCATAGCCGGCCACGCCCAGCGCCGCCAGAAGAACCGCAAAAATCAACGTTACTTTCGCCATCGCGCACTACCTCAGGTAGGGATCAAAATGAGTGTCTACAGCCTTGGATGTGCGCCGGCGTCCCGCCGATTCAAATGCCGAGACCCAGGGGACATCGCATCAACACGATTCGGACCGGCTAGAGTCGTCCATCTGGGGCTAAAGCCCGCGGTCTTGCTGGGCAACTTGCGGCATAGCTAAAGCTGTGCCCTTTCAAAACAGTATTGATGAGAGAGCTTCCAGGTCTTTGACCGCATGATTTCGCTCTTTGAAGTTTGTGCCTTCCCACCCTTTCGCCTGAAAAAAGGCGAAAGGATGGGGCACGGAACTGGTACAACTTCAAGCGGTCAAAGAGCTAGCTCCCCATCCGCTGCCGAACATCCGCCGTCAACTGCTCCGCCGTCCATTCGTTCCCGGGATAGAAGCGCACCACCTTGCCGTCCGGCCCCACCAGCGTGGTAGAAAGCGTGTGGGTAATGGTCTGATCCGCCTCGTTGGTCATGCCCAAATCAAAGAACTTTGCCATCTCCGCCAGCACCGGTTTGTCGGGCACGGCAAAGTCCCAATGCCCAAAGGCCTTCGGCGCGTCGCTGCCAATGTAAGTGGCCCCATAGGCGCGCAGACGCTCCGGCGTATCGTGCTCCGGATCGAAGCTCACGCACAGCAGATGGGTTTTGCCATAAAGCGCCGGGCGGGCGGCCAGTTGCTTCTCCACCGCGGCAAAGTTCCGCGTCACCCGCGGGCAGAAGTTAGGCAGCGGGCAGCGCGTATAGATGAATGTCACCAGGAGCGCCTTACCCTGAAACTCCCTTAAATGGATCGCGCGCCCATCCTGGTTGCGCAGCTTGAAGTCCGGCACCTGGTCGCCCTGCACCGGCACATGGTAGGAGACCGTGGGCGGGTGGTCCGGCTTGGCCTGGGCCACCACAACAATGTGGTCCAGCAACACGTCGGCATCGGCATTCTGCGAGACCAGCACGTCGGCGGTGATCACGTCGCCCGGATGCAACTCGCTCAGAATCGTGGGATCCTTCAGCTTGTAGGGCATGGTCATGGCCTCCATGAAGCCCTTGATGGCCTCATGGTTCAGCGTGACCTCGCCCGTTGCGGGATTGGTTGAAACCACTTTGCCGCGCAGCTTGTAGACCTTGAAGTTGGAGGCGGCAGACGACGGTGTGGACTTCTGGCTGGAGTGGCATCCCGCCAGCACAACCACGGCAAGCAATGAGGAAGCTAGCAATCGGCGAATCACACGCTCAGTGTACAACGGCGGCAGGGGTAGCTTACGCCCGCGCTTCCTCCGGCTCAGTCAGCCCGTACTCGCTCTCGTCCGAGTGCTGCAACACCGCGCGCGTGGGGTTGGCGATCCAGTTATACAGCATGCCCGCAAACAGCAGCGCCGCAAACGTCGTGGCCAAAATGAACCCGTACTTCAGCCCGCCGAACAGGTCGCTCACCGCGCCCATGGCCAGCGGCCCCAGCGCCGCGCCCGCACAGGTAAAGAACAGGATCACGCCCGCCACCGCGCCGTGCTCCGACTTGGGGAAGCAGCTGATGCCCTTCGAATTCAGCGTGGGATAAATGACCGACATGAACAGCCCCGACAGCGCCAGCAGGTACACCGTCGCATTGGTGCCGCCGAACATCGAGCCCAGAAAGCACAGCAGAATTGCGCCGCTGAACAGCACCAGGACAGTCGTCCAATTCCAGCGCGCCAGCACCCACGCGCCCAGAAACCGCCCGCCCGCCCGTAGCACAAAAAAGATCGAGACCACATACGCAGCCATGAACGCCGACGACGGCTGGTTGCTCTTCAGGTAAGTCGGCAGCCACACATAAATCGCGCACTCCACCGCCACATACAAAAAGCAAGCCAGCGAGAATCCCAGCGCATAGACGTTCTTCAGCATGTGCATGGTGCGCTTCAGGTCGATGGCCTCGGCCGGCGCCTTCATGGTCTGCGGATAGCGCACGAGCGAAGCAATCAGGATCAGCGCCGCGCACATGGTTCCGGCAATCACATAGAGCCACTTCCACGACACGCCGCCACCCAGCAGCCGCGCCACAATTGCGGGGCCAATGATGGCGCCCACGCCAAAGAATCCTTCCACCATGTTCATGGTCGAGGTGTGTTCGTGCGTCGAGCTGGAAATGTCGCCGATCAGCGCCAGCGCGCCCGTTTTGAAGATACCGATGGAAGCACCGGAAACAATCAGCAGCATTACGAAAAACGCATAGGAGTTGGCGATGACGAACAGGTAGGAGTTCAGCGCAAACAGCGTTAACCCCAGCACGATGGTCTTCTTCCGCCCCAGTTTGTCGGCCAAGAACCCCAGGCTGATGGCGGCAATCGCAATCGCCGACATGCTGGCATAGTGGAACGCGCCCGCCGCCGTCATGCTCAGATGAAACGTCCGGATCACCTCCGGAATAATCACGCCCACCGAGTCCGTGGTCATGGCGAACATCATGAACATCGTGTAGGTGAGCGATTTGATCAGCATGTGATGTGCTGCGGGCGCCGTGGCGGTCATTCGTGAATCTCCTTGCTGGTTGGTGCTTTTCTTACCCGATCTGGATCGTTTTGGTTTGTCCCGGCGCATCGGTGGAGTACTCAATCGCCGCGCAGGGCTTGGCGAAATCCACCACCAGCTTGGCCCACGTTTCGCCGCGATGCCAGGCAATGGTGAGCAGGTTGGCAGCCGAAGACTCGACGCACGGTCCGCCGCCGAACGCCGGGTGCGTGTTGCGCAGCCGGATAATCTCAATGAGCCGCTGCACCATGGGCTTCTCGAGCGCCGCCAGCACTTCGTCGTTCGTGTAGAAATGGCGGTTGATGTCCCGGCCCACACCGCTTTTGGCCAGCAGTTCCATGTCGTTGGTCCCGCCGAGCAGGCCCGTGTAGTAGACCTGCGGAATGCCCGGCGTAAAGAACTGCACCGCGCGCGCAATCAGATACTCCGTATCGTTCTGCCCCAGCGCGTCGTAGTAGGTGCAGTTCACTTGATACAGGTCCAGATTGTTGGCCGCAGCGCCGGTGGCTTGCAGGCTCTCTCCGTGGCTCCGCGCGTGGATGGTCTCTACAAGCTCGTGAATGGCCGCCGGGGGCAGCAGTCCCGGCGCGCCCGAGGCATCGGCGCCCACGTCGATGACGCCGATGCCGTCGTGCGTATCCAATACCGTGATGGAGTTCCGCGGCCGCACCGCGAGCCACTCCACCAGCGGCTTGGCATCGGCCTTGTACAGCGCGTGCAGCACCAGCGGCGGCAGCGCGAAGTCGTAGACCCAGTCCACCTGCCGCGCAATCTCTACCTGCTGTTTGTAGTAGCTGTGCACCTCCACCAGCACTTCGACCCCCAGCGCCCGCGCCTGCTCCGTCAGTTCGGCGATAAAGGCGAAGGTCTCCGGAATCATGAAGCAGCTGGTGCCCGGCTTCTTGATCGCGTAGCCCACCGCGTCCAGGCGGATGGCGCGAATCCCCGCGGCGTGGAACCGCTCCAGGATCGCGTCCAGGTACGCTTTGCCTTGCGGGTGCGTCACGTCGATGTCCAGTTGCTGCGGCGTGAAGGTCGTCCACAGCAGCCGCTTTTCTCCATTGGCCAATGTGCTGTAGGCAAACGGAAGCCCCGGCCGCGGCCGGTAAATGCGCAGCAGCTCCGCCTCGGTGGCCCCGTTCGGAAACACCCGGTCGTAGGTCAGAAACATGCCGGCATACGGTGAGCTCGCGCCGTTCTGCGAGTAGTCCAGAAATTGCGGCGACTTGCTGGAGACGTGGTTGACGATCATGTCCGCCATCAGGTCCACCGTCTCGCCCAGCACCTTCAAGTCGTCCCACGTGCCCAGCCGCGCATCCACGGCCGTGTGGTCGATGGGATCGAACCCCGCGTCGGACCCGTCAATGGGATGAAAGAACGGCAGCAGGTGCGCCCCGCCAAAAACCTTCGCCAAAGGTCCGGTCAATAGGGTAGACAATGCGCGGATTCCTCCGCCGGCCAAACGATCGACATAGGCAATGAGTTGAACTTGATTCTTCATGCAGGCTTCTCGCAGAGTAGAGGTTCTGTATTGGATACCGGTTTACAGTTCGTACGCTACGTTTGTCAAGAAATTTGTACTATAAATATTCGATTTTATGTATATACATTTTTGAGGTCCAGCAAATCCAGATACGCCCTATGCCCTAATTCTTGGGATATGGGAAAGCAAGCAGCTTGGGTGCTGTCTCAGATATTCTTTCAAAAAGCAACCGCAGATCCTCTTCGGCTTAGCTCAGGGCAGGCTTTCGACTCACCACCCCCAAGCTGAAAAGCGCTTGGGGCCCCGTTCGCTCAGGATGACAACCCTTGTTTTGTTGCGAACTTCAGAGACAGGACACTCGGGTGGGCGAGCACAATGCGGGCACTCAAGAAACGAGGAAAAGGCCTTCATCTCAGCATCAAATCACCGAACTCCGCGCCTCATTGGCACCATCCCGGCCGTCCAGCGTATAACGCTGGAATGGGCCCCGCAACAGCAATGGAGATCGATGCCTGGCTCGAGGACGGCGGCCTTGTGGTCACGGCCAGCGACCGCGCCGCTCGCTCCCTCACCGCAACCTTCCACCGCGCCCGCCGCGCCGAAGGCCTCACCGCCTGGCCCGCTCCCCGCATTCAGGACTGGAAGAGCTTTCTTCGCGCCGCCTGGGAAGAACGCACGCAGGACGGCCGCCTGCTGCTGAGCCCCGCGCAGGAGCAGGCCCTCTGGTCCGCCATCGCCGCCAACAGCCGCCACATGGCCACCCTGCTCGAAGGCCCGCGCCACCGCCTCGCCGCCCTGGCCATGGACGCCCACGAGCTGCTCTGCTCCTTCGCCCCCCAGTTTCTCTCGGGCGCAGCGCGCGCCACCTGGCAGCAGGATCCGCGCGGCTTCAGCGACTGGCTCACTGCCTTCGACGAAACCTGCCTCTCCGGCAATCTGCTCAGCCCCAGCCGCCTCGCGCTCGAACTTCTCCCGCTGCTGGAGGAAGACCGGTCCGTGCGACCGCCGCTTCTGCTGGCCGGTTTCGACCGCATTCTGCCGACCCAGCGCAGCCTTTTCGACGCCTGGGGTACGTGGCAAGAAATCGCCTCGGGGGACTCCGCCTCCGGCCTCCACTTCTATGAGGCGCAGAGTCCCGAAGCCGAACTGGCCGCCTGCGCCCTCTGGTGCCGCAGTCAGCTTGCCGCCAACCCGCACGCCAGCCTGCTCGTCCTCACCCAGGACGCCCTCAGCCGCCGCGGCGAAATCGAGCGCATCTTCCTCCAGTCCGCTGGGCCCGCTCAATCCGCCGGTACTCCGCTCTTCGAGTTCTCGCTCGGCATTCCGCTCAGCCAGGTCGCCCTGCCGCGCGGAGCCAGCCTCCTTCTCCGCTGGCTCGATGGCGCTTTGTCCGAGTCGGAACTCGACTGGCTGCTCTCCACCGGCCAGGCTGCCGCCAGCCCCGAGGAATCCGCGGCTCTCCTCGCCTACATGCGCGCCCTGCGCCGCCGCAGCCTGGAGCGCACCCACTGGACACTGGAGGCATTTCTCAACCAGTCGCCCGCGTCGCAGTTGCCCGCCGCCCAGTTACTCGGATCCTGGTCGCAGCGCATGATCGCGGCCCAGCGCAGCCTCAAAGAGCGCCGCCCGCGCCAGCAAAGCCCTTTGGACTGGGCCGCCCTGATTCCGCAGTTGCTCGCCTCCGCCGGCTGGCCCGGCTTCCGTCCCCTTTCGAGCCCCGAATTCCAGGCCGCCGACCGCTGGCAGAAAGCTGTGGAAACCTGCGGCTCCCTGGGCTTCGATGGCCGCCGCCTCTCCTGGCGCGATTTTCTCTCCGTACTCAAGCACACGCTCGACGAAACCCTGTTTGCACCGCAGTCCCACGAAGCGCCCATCCTCATCGCCGGCCCGGCCGAGTCCGCGGGCCTCTCCGCCGATGCCGTCTGGTTTTTGGGCGCGGACGAGGACCACTGGCCACCCAAAGGCGCTACCCAACCCTTGCTTCCGCCCGAGGTTCAGCGCGAGTCCGGCATGCCCCACGGCTCTCCGCAACTGGATTGGGATCTGGCCCGCGCCATCACCACGCGCCTGCTGGCCACCGCGCCGGAAGTGACCTTCAGTTTCGCGCTGCAAAGCGAAGGCTCCGAGGCCCGCCCCTCGCGCCTGGTCTCCCTGCTTGTCGGCCCCGCGCAGGCGCTTCCCGCCGAGTTGGCCGCCCCAGCCTGCCCGCCGTCCCTTGCCGTTCCGTTTGAGGACGCAAGCCAAATTCCCTTCCCGCCCGGCAAGGCGGAAGGCGGTTCCAGCGTCCTCACCTCCCAATCGCAGTGCCCTTTCAAGGCCTTTGCCGCCGCCCGCCTCGCGGCCAAAACCTGGGACCCCGCGCAGGCCGGTCTCACCCCATCCCAGCGCGGCAGCCTGCTCCACGCCGTACTCCACGCCGTGTGGAGCGGCCCGCCCGACGGCTACAGTTCCCGCGCTGATCTGCTCCAAGACCCAGAAGGCCGGAGGCCCTTTGCCGCCGCTCACGTCCATCGCGTTCTCGAGGCCGAACTCCGCCCCAGCCTCCGCTCTCGCATGCCCCGCCGCTACCTGGAGCTTGAAGAACTGCGCCTCACCGCCCTTGTCGCCGAATGGCTCGACTACGAAGCCACACGCGTCGAGTTCGAAGTCCTGGGCACCGAGATCGAGCGCCCCATCCACCTCGCCGGGCTCACCCTCAACCTGCGCCTCGACCGCATCGACCGCCTCACGGACCAGACCTTGCTGGTCATCGACTACAAGACCGGCGACGTCTCGCCCAAGTCCTGGGACCTACCCCGCCCCGACGATGTGCAGCTTCCGCTCTATTCCGCCTTCGCCTTGAAGCCGGAAGAGGAAGTCCTCGGCGGTCTGGTCTTCGCCAAAGTCCGCGCCGGCGACCGCAGCTTTGCCGGCCGCGTCTGCGCTCCGGCCTCCACGCTGTTTGAAGGCCTCAAGGGCAACAACACCCTCATGAAGTCCGCTCTCACCGTCGAGCAATTGATCGATTGGAAGGAGACCATCGAGCAGTTGGCCAGGGATTTCGTCGCCGGCCGCGCTGAAGTCGATCCGCGCGACTACCCCAAAACCTGTGAGTACTGCGGCCTGCAGACGCTCTGCCGCATCCAGGAGCATCAGGCGCTTGCCGCCGAAGAAGACAGTGAGGAGGCCACCGATGAGTAATCCCGTCTTCCCCGCGCCTCCCGACCAGATTCAGCGCCACGAGGCCCTGCAGCCCGAGCAGTCCATCCTGGTCCAGGCCCCCGCCGGCTCCGGCAAAACAGACCTGCTCACCCGCCGCTTTCTGCGCCTGCTCGGCGAAGTCGAAGAGCCCGGCCAGGTGGTCGCCATCACCTTCACCAACGCCGCCGCCGCCGAAATGCGCCACCGCATTCTCTCCGAGCTGGAAAAGGCCGCCGCGCAAACCGACGCCCCGCCCGACGCCAACGAGTTCTCCATGGACGCCCTGGCCCGCCGCGCCCTCGAGCGCTCCCGTCTGGGCGGCTGGAAGCTGCTCGACCTGCCCGCCCAGTTGCGCATCTCGACCATTGATTCTTTTTGTCGCGACTTGGCCGTGCAGCAGCCGCTGCTCTCTGGCCTGGGCGGCGGACTCGGCATCGCCGAACAGCCCGCCGAGCTTTACCGCCGCGCTGCCCGCAGCACCCTGTTGAAGATCGACTCCGACGGCGCGGATCTCAGTGAAGCCATTGAGGCGCTGCTGCTGTGGCGCGACAACGGCTGGCAGGAGATGGAAGATCTGCTGGTCAAAATGCTGGGCGAGCGCGACCGCTGGATGCACGAGTTTGTCCTGGGCCGCGAACAGGACCCCGACGCACTCCGCGAGCGCCTGGAACGCCCTTTTGCCGCAGCCGTTCAAGCCGCCCTCGCGCGCCTCGACCAGCTTTTCTTTCAGGTTCCCGGCGCACAAGAGGAATTGCTCAACCTGGCCCGCTTTGCCTGCGAACAGAGCGGCGGCACTCTTCACCGCGACTTGGCCGAACGGGCCGAGTTCCCCTCGGCCTCCGATGCCGACGCTCTGGAGGCTTGGCTCGGCGCAGCCAACCTGCTGCTCACCGGCGACGGCGCATTCCGCAAAGCGGTGGACAAGCGCCTCGGCTTCCCTGCCGACCGCAAGCGCGAAAAAGCCCGTCTGCTCGAACTCATCGGCTCCCTCGCCCAGGTTCCGGGGCTCGAATCCGCCCTGGCCGCCGCCCGCAGCCTGCCCCCGGCCCGCTATCCCGAAGACGACTGGCAGATCGTGCGCGCCTGTTTCACCCTTCTCCGCCATGCCGCCGCCGAGTTGCAGGTAGTCTTTGCCGAAGCCGGCTCCGTGGACTTCATCGAAGTATCCCAACTCGCCCAGCGCGTTCTCCGCGGCCCCGACGGTCTGCCCACCGACGCCGCCCTGGCCGTTTCCGACGGCATCCATCATCTTTTAGTCGACGAATTCCAGGACACCAGCCGCCGCCAGCACCAGCTTTTGGCCAGCCTCGTCGCCGCCTGGCCCGAGCGCCCGGGCCGCACCTGTTTTGCCGTCGGCGACCCCACGCAGTCCATCTATTTTTTCCGCGATGCCGACGCCGAGCTCTTCCCCCGCGTCAAAACGCTGGGCCTCGAGATTCCCAACGACGAGCCGCTCCTGTTCGATTTCGTCCCGCTCCAGGCCAACTTCCGCACCGCGCCGTCCCTGGTCCAGCGGCTCAACACCGTCTTTTCCCAGGTCTTTGCCGACGACGACGGCAGCGGGGTTTCCTTCTCGCCCGCCGAGCCCATGCGCGAAGCCGAGCCCACACCGCAGCCGTCCTTCGCCCTGCATCTCGACTTTGTACCGCAAACCGCGCGCGGCCGCGTCGCCGATCCGGATGCCGTCCACCAGAAGGAAGCCGCCCGCTCCACCCAGGTCGAAGAAATTGTGGCCCTCATCCGCAGCCATCTCGACCGCATGGAAGCAGCCCGGTTGGCCCGCGCCAACGGGGGAGACGCCAAGTACCGCGTCGCCGTTCTGGGCCGCGCCCGCGCGGCTCTCGCTCCCATCGCCCAGGCCCTCCGCGATGCCGGAATTCCCTTCCGCGCCCTCGATCTCGAAAAGCTGCAAGACCGCCCCGAAGTCCTCGACGCCCTGGCCCTGGCCCGCGCCCTGCTCAATCCGCAGGACCGCGTCGCCTGGCTCGGCGTTTTGCGCGCTCCCTGGTGCGGCCTTGCTCTCAGTGACCTGCACCTTCTCGCTGGCGCAGACGACCCAGCCCTGCGCGACCGCCCCATCCCCGATCTGTTGGCTGAGCGTCTGTCCCAACTCAGCGCGGAAGGCGCAAGTGCCGCCGCACGCGTTCTCGATGCACTGGGCGACGTGCCTGCGCTCCGCGCCTCCCAGCCCACGGCATCAGTTGGAACCTGGCTCCAGCAGGTCTGGCTCCGCCTCGGCGGCGCGGCTTGCGTGGATGCCACCGCCCGCGCCAATCTCGACCTGCTGTGGAGTTGCCTGGACCATCTGCCCGCCGGCGAGCAGGACCTGCTGGGCCCCGGCCTCACAGCCGCGCTCGACAAGCTGGCCGCGCAGCCCGCCCCCGCCGCCTCTGCCGACTGCGGCGTGCAGTTGATGACCATCCACAAGTCCAAGGGTCTCGAATTTGAAGTGGTGATCGTACCCGAGTTGCAGGCCCGCGGCGCTAACGGCAGCCGCAAAATGCTCTCCTGGCTGGAGCGCGGCCTTGCCCACCCCGATGAGTCGGGTGAAATCACCGAGTTTCTTATCGCGCCTCTGCCCACCAAGGGCGCTGACCGCGGCCGCGCCAAGCAGTGGGTTGACGGCGTCTATCGCCAGCGCGAGTTGCAGGAAGACCGCCGCATTCTCTACGTCGCCGCCACCCGCGCCCGCGAGGAGTTGCATCTCTTCGCGCGCCCCGCCTGCAAAGCCGACAGCAGCGACGAACTCACTCTCGCTGAGCCTACCGGCAGCCTGCTGGCCACCGCCTGGCCCGCGCTGGAAGAGGAAGTCCGCGCCCGCTTCGAGCAGTGGAAGACCGGCCGCGCCACCCAGGCCGAAGAAGAAGCCGTGGTTGACTCCATCGCCGCCTCGGGCCAGAGCAATCTGCTGGTCATGCCCTCTCCGGCCAAGCCCACCCACCTCCGCCGCCTCCCGCCGGGCTATCAAGCAGAGACCGCGCAGATTCTCGGAGGCAACGAATCTCAACCCGCCATTTCCTCACAAGCGAAGATCCTGGGCGCCCCGGGTCTCGCTTTTGAGACCTGGGAAAGCACACTCTACTCCCGCCACGAAGGCGGTCTGCTCTCCCGCGTCCTGGGCACCGCCGTCCACGCGCTTCTCGAAGAACTCTCCCGCCTCCGCGCCTCTCTCGATTGGGACGCGGCCCGCGCATCTCTCCAGCAGTTTGAGCCTCGCATCGCCGCTCAAATCCGCGCCGCCGGCGTCGACCCCACCCAGGCCGCAGCCATTGCCGCCAAAGCCATGAGCCAGGCCCTCAGCGCCTCCCGCGACCCCAACGGCCAATGGATTCTCTCGCCCCACGTGCAAGCCCAAAGCGAGGTCAGTTGGGCCGGAGTCGTTTCCGGCGGCCTGCGCACGGTCCAGGTGGACCGCGTCTTCCGCGCCGGCCTCGATCCTCTGTCGGAAGGCAACGAGGCCTGGTGGATCGTCGACTACAAAACCGCCCACGCCGACAACCTCGACCCCGCCGCGGTCCTGCCCGAGTTCCGGAAAATCTTCGCCCCGCAGCTGGAGGCTTACGCCACAATTCTGCGAAATTTGCACGGAAAAGACGCTATGATTGTCGCCAGCCTCTTCTATCCGCGCATGTTGCTGTTGGATTGGTGGCAGATCTAGAGCGGGTCCGTTCGATTCACACGCCCTCCTGCCCAAAGAGCAAGCAAATCTCCTTCAATTTCGGCGCATCGCGCCATCATCCGGGCCACACCGCGGCGGAGAGGTGCCTGATGACCAATCAATGGAGGATACGATGAACGATTTCAAACGCCTGGGTATCGTTGTCGGCTTGGTGTGCGCGGGAATCGTCGGCGCCTGTCTTTTGGGCAACCGGGTGATCTCCGCAAGTCAGGACGCGACGCAGGTCAAGAACAGTTACGCCCCCGTGGATGACCGCGAGAGCTTCGCCGTGGTGCACGACCGCATGGTCGCTGCCAAAACCGAGATCATGAAGCGCCAGATGGAGCTGCTCGAGGCGCGCTACGATCTGAGCGACCGTCCGGCAGCCGGTGTTGTCATGGATCGCTCCAAGCCGGTGCAGGAAGGCGTTCGCGTCAAGTTGCCGGTTGGCCTCACCTGGGACGATCTGGCCAAGATGACCCCGGAGCAGATTCGCGCGAAGAGCGTCTTCCCTGGCGGCTTTCTCCCCTTGCCCCATGCCAATCATCCCGAGGGCGGCATGGTCTTCTCCGCGCAGGAAATCAACGAAATGCTCAAGCAGGAGAACCGCGACCTGACGCGCTTCGACCTCGACTTCGACATTCCCGAGCGCTTTCTGCCGGAGTTTCCGCCAGCCATGTATCTGACCACGCGGCCCGACTTGGGCGACGTGTCCAAAGGGCAATTGGTCACCCTCAACAACTATTACGAGCTGTTCAGCGGCATCCTCAATCCCAAGCAGATTGAGGGCTTGCGCCTGCTGCTCACCCCGTTCCCGCAGCAGCAGTTCAACCAGACCACCGACCGGCGCTCTGAGAAGCCCAGCCGCGGCGTTGCCTGCCTCGACTGTCATGCCAACGGCGGCACCAACGCCGCCTTCCATCTGGTCGGCGACATCCGCCCGCAGGAGTACCGCCACCGCATTGAAACTCCGGCCCTCCGCGGCGTCAATATTCAGCGGCTCTTCGGATCCCAGCGCGCCTTGAAGACGGTGGAGGACTTCACCGAATTCGAGCAGCGCGCCGCCTACTTCGACGGCGACCCGGTCATCGCGACCAAGAAGGGAGCCAACATCCTCGAGCGCGGCAGCCAGGTCCACGCCATGTCCGAGTTCGAAGAGATTCTCGACTTTCCTCCAGCGCCCAAGCTGGCCTGGGACGACCGCCTCGACCCGGCCAAAGCCACTCCCGCCGAGTTGCACGGGCAGGAGGTTTTCTTCGGCAAGGGCAAGTGCGGAAGCTGCCACTCCGGCCCAGGATTTACCGACAACACCATGCACGATCTCCATGCCGAGCGCTTCTACCAGCCGCACATGGTCAACGGCATGATGATGGCCCACGACGGCGCCATCAAAACCCTCGCGCTCCGGGGCGTCAAGGACACCCCGCCCTACATGCACGACGGACGGCTGCTCACCCTCGATGACACAGTGGAGTATTTCAACCTTGTTTTGGGGACCAAGCTCACCAATCAGGAGAAGGCGGATTTGGTGGCCTTCCTGCGCACCCTGTAATGCGGATGTTCTTTCGCAACGAATGACAATCCCAGGTATTCCACCCTCGGCGCGCCTTTGTTTTTGCGCTTGGGGTGGAATACCACGGCACTTCCTCGCCAAGCCGGATCAGCGGCCCAAACGCGCCTTCCGCGCATAGCCATCGGCGCATGCCGATCACTCGCGGTTTTTGAGTTACAGACTCACTGACTCACTCCCAGCCCGATCGACCGCATCAGGTCCAGCGCATTGCTGGTCTGCACAATGCCCGGCTTGAGTTTGTAGTCGAAGATCAGCTTCCCATCCTCGAACCGGTCCTCGAAGTGGCAGTTCGTGGCCCGCTCGCCCATCGTTTCAGGAATCCCGGTCAAGGCCAGATCGTGGGTGCTCACAATGCCGATCGCACTCCGTTCCATCAGGCTGCGCACCACAAACTCCGTGCCCGCCAGCCGGTCGTGAGAGTTGGTGCCGGAAAGCAGTTCGTCCAGCAGAAACAGCACCGGCACCGGCCCTTCGGTTAGGTCGGAGATCAGCTTGACGCGGTGGATCTCCGCATAGAACCGCGAAACGCCTCCCGACAGCGAATCCAGAATGCAGATCGATGCCGCCACCGCCAGCGGAGAAAGGCGCAACCGCGCAGCCCGCACCGGCGCGCCGCACTGGGCCAACACGGCATTCACCCCAATGCTGCGGATGAACGTGCTTTTGCCCGCCATATTTGGGCCGCTCAAAATCATCAGTTGCAGCCCGCCGCCCAGCTTCACATCGTTCCGCACGGCCTTGCTCACCGGCAGCAGCGGATGCGCCAGCCCTTCGGCGTCAAACACCGGAACCGGCCCAACGAACTCAGGCCCGGCGAACTGCGGAAACACGTCCCCGCCGTGTTCGTACGCGTAGCCCGACAACGCAGTCAGCGCTTCAACCTCGCCCACCGTCGCCAGCCAGCAGCGAATCCGCGGCCCGTACTCCCGCTGCCAGCTTTCCGCGGCAAACACCAGTTGTGCGCTCCAGAAAATGAAGATGTCCAGCAGCCGCAGCACCGGGTTGCGACGTTGGCCGAGATACCCGATGAGGCGGGCCAGTTTGCGAATCGCCACCACCGGCTCCACGCCGTCCCGTTTCAGCGAGGCTTGCATCTCCTTGAGCTTTGCGGACGAAAACTGCTCCTTCTCCAACAGCGCCAGAATCCCAGCCAGCAACGCCAAATCTTCCGTGGCCTTTTCCACCGCGTCCGCCGCTTCGTCCAGGCGCGTATACAGCCGATGGGCCCAGGCCAGATTCAACAGTGTCATGGCCCCGGCCGCCAGCCCCAGTCCCCAGACACCCCAACCCACCAGGCTCCCGATCCACAGCACCGCCAAAATCGTCGTGGTCACGCGCGTTGCCCGCGCCACAAAAACCGGCCGTTGCTCACCCCATTTGGCCAGCGCCTCCGGATGCACGCCCATCCGCACCGTCTCGCCCAGCAGAAACAGCTTCTCCCGAAAGCTCACGCGCTCTTTCAGATCGCGGATCGCCTCCTGCCGCCGCAGCACTTCCTCCACCGGCGCGGCCGTCAGCAGCCAGGCGGCCAGCGTCTCTTCGCCAGCCCTTGTGCGCGCCGTGCAGAGCAATTCAAACAAGGAGGCCTTGCCGAACAAATCCAGGTCGCGTGCATACGGATGCAGCGGATCGAGGAAGCGCTCTCCGGTCTCTCCGGTCCCCGCCCAGCGGTCATCCAGCCGGGCCAGTCCGCGCTCATAGAATTCGATGGACCGCGCGCGTTGCCGCAGCGACCGGAGCCATCTCTCGTGCAGCACCGCCAACACCACAAACACCGCCACCGGCGCCAGCAGATACTCAATCTGGGACAAGTGGCGCAGCAGCCACAGTGCACAGATCAACGTGACTGCGAAAATCGCCAGCTTGGCGAAGCCCAGCAGCTTTTCGCGCCGCCGCTCCGCGGCCTGCTCCCGCTGGAGTTCCTGCAATCGGTGGAAATACACATCGGCGGGGCTATCCCCGCCAATCTTCTGCGAACCTGCTCCCATGCCACACTCCGCTGTCTACCCTCAAGAGTATCGCGCGCGCGGCAACGACATGGATTTGTGTGAGGGTTAGAGTCTTTCTCCGGAAGGGATAGAAGGAGAAGCATTTTCTCAGGGGGCTTTGCCTAAAAAGTCCTATTGATTCGGCAAGAATTCGACCTTTTTGGCAGAATCTGAATTTCCCTGGATTCTCTGATTTCAGCCATCACAGGTGTGTTGACTAAATGATTACTGACGAATTGGCGACAACACGACCGAGGTCAATCAGGCATGCTTCTGGCTGCACCTTGGGTGTAAACTCACGGCAATAATCCGCCGTCGTGACGAATCACAAATGCGGCTTCGCGGGGCTGCGAGGGTTAGAGATGTCTCTTGTGGTTAGGCGAAGAAGTGCTTTGTGTTTGCTCTGCACAGTCTTGTTGATGACATCGTGCAAGACTCCGAGCAGGATTGCCGTTCTTCAATCTCCTCCAGCGGGTTGGGTGGATTGGGCCACACCTGATCGCGTGGACAGCCTAGCCAGAAATTGCGCGGCAAACTCAAGAACATCGAACACAGTTGAGTTCGCAGATAACGCGATCCGGATTAATTCAACACGCGACCAGATGCGCCCGTTTGCGGGATTCCTGGAAGAACCTCTGCCTTTTCCATTCCAACCTGTTGGTTCGGGCGGAGCGCGTCACGTTCTTCACTTGCAGTCTGGTTGGTTGGTTGGCTTCAACAATGGGGAGTTCGGAGGTTCCCTGTGGCTCGTCGATTCCAATGGCGATCACCCCGTTCGGCTCCTCCGCGAGAACGTAACGAGAATTGCGCCGATGTCTGGCCATGTTTACGTATTCACAAATGACTTGGGATACGGATTTAGAGGAGGAGCAATCTACGAGGTCTCAGAAAGCGGGAAAATTGAAAGCAAGTCCGATTTTACGGATGCTCCCCTCGCATTTGTACAGGACACGAGCAACAGTTTTCTCGTGGCGGGGCGAGACAACGTTTATCGTGAGAGCTTGGATCTGATCTCAGACTTGCAGCTCAGTAAGACAGATTTATCCCTCTTCTCCCCGAATTCCCTGGCAATAGGCACGGACGAATCTATCTACGTCGGGCTCAACTTTTTTGTACTTAGGCTCCTTCCGACCGGGATAGCCTATCGGGAGCAGTGGCTCGTTCCTTCGAAGTGCAAGCAGTTCCATGTTGATCTAGAAAAGAGGGACTGCGTCTGCGATGGGTATTGATGCTCCAAACCTCCTTGCAAGCATCAAACGGCCCAATTGAACCATGGCGCCTGGATTACCGCCAACTAGTAAGTTACCATTTCATCAACATTTATTCACCATCAATCCAGCGGCGGGAGGATCTGGCCGAAGGCATTCTTGGGCAGGGTTCTGACTTTTTAGGCAGACTCTCGACTTCCTGGGCAGGAAGGCCAATTTTGGCACTTTTTGGGCAAATCCCCCTCTGGTGCTAAATACGACAGTTGTATTTGCACCGGATGGCCCAGCTCCGGGCCTAGAGGCACTGATTTGTGCACCCATTTTCAGGGGGATGAATCCCCCTGCTCCCTCCGCAAAGGCTCTCTGCAACTGTAGTACTCATGTGGGGCGGCACGATTCCTGCAATAGTGGGACAAACAAAAATGCGCCAATCGCAGGACACTCTGCCCCGCGCTCAGCGCATGATCGAACAACTCCAGATCAAACCAGGTCGCTGACCGCATCATTTCGTGTCTTGAGTTTCTGCTTTCCCAGGTCCCAAAATCGGGACATGGGGCACCCAGCCTAGTACAACTACAAACGGTCAGAGACCTGGTCTTACCGTTCCGCGTCCGGGTCGCGGCCGCCGGTCACGACGCTCTTGTGGTGGCGCACATCCGAGCCCTGCACCCAGAAAATCACGTCCTCGGCAATATTGGTTGCGTGGTCGGCCACCCGCTCCAGGCTGCGGCTGATCATCAGCGCATTCAGGGCCTGCGGCGCAATGTGGCTTTCCTCTTCCATCACCTTGGTCAATGCCTTGTAGGCCGCCTTGTTCATGGCGTCCACCGCGTCGTCCATGCTCAGCACGGTGCGCGCCATTTCGGCGTCGCCTTCGATAAACGCCTGCAGGCACTTCCGCACCATCTCCGAGGCCAGCGCCGCCATGCGTGGAATGTCCACCGGCAGATCGGCCACCGCCATCTGCTCCATGTGGCGCACCCGCTCGGCAATGCTCTTGGCCGCGTCGCCCACCCGCTCCAAATCGGCGTTGATCTTGATCACGCTCAGAATGAAGCGCAGGTCGATGGCCATCGGCTGCTCCATCGCCAACAGATCCAGCGCCGCCTGATCGATGTCGCGCTCCAGCCGGTTGATGGCCAGCTCGCTCCGGCTCACCAGGTCGCAAATCGACAGGTCGCGCACGCGATAGGCCTCGATGGCGCGCTGAATCGCCTGCTCGGCCAGCCCGGCCATCACCAGCAGCTGTTCCTTCAGTTCGTCCAGACTTTGTTGAAACCGTATGCGCGTCATCCAAACCTGCCCGTGATGTAATCCTCAGTGCGTTTGTCGGCGGGATTGGTAAAGATCTTGTGCGTGGAGTCGAACTCCACCATCCGGCCGTTCAAAAAGAAGCCCGTCTTCTCTGCCACGCGGGCCGCCTGCTGCATGTTGTGGGTCACGATCACGATCGTATACTGCGACTTCAACTGGAAGATCAAATCCTCGATCTTCGAGGTCGAAACCGGGTCAAGCGCCGAGGCCGGCTCGTCCATCAACAGCACTTCCGGGTCCACCGCCAGCGCCCGCGCAATGCACAACCGCTGTTGCTGGCCGCCGGAGAGGCTGGCGCCCGACTTCTTCTTCAGATCGTCCTTCACCTCGTCCCACAGGGCCGAGTTTTTCAGCGACCGCTCCACAATTTCGTCCAGCACATGCCGGTTGCTGTAGCCGTTCAGCTTGAGCCCCGCGGCCACATTGTCGTAGATCGACATGGTGGGAAACGGATTGGGCCGTTGGAACACCATGCCCACCCGCCGGCGAATCTCTACCGGCTTGGCGTCCTTGTAAATGTCCAGGTCGCCGATCCGCACCGTGCCGGTCACCCGCGCAATGGGATTGGTTTCGTGCATGCGATTGAGGCAGCGTACAAATGTGCTCTTGCCGCAGCCCGAAGGCCCGATCAGCGCCGTCGCATGGTTGGCCGGTATGTTCAGATTGATGTCCTGCAGAGTGTGGTTGGTTCCGTACCACGCATTCAGGCTCGTGACTTCAATGCCGACGCCCACTTAGCTTGCTCCCTTCAAAACGCCGCGGCTGGTCACATACCGCACCAGGGAAACCGCCAGCACAATCAACACAATCAACACCAGCGCTCCTGCCCACGCCAGACGGTGCCATTCGTCGTACGGCGAAATCGCATACACGTAAATCTGCAGCGGCAGCGCGGCAATCGGCTCGTCCAATCGCGAACTCCAGCCCACATTGCCGAAAGCCGTAAAGATCAGCGGAGCGGTCTCGCCCGCCACGCGCGCAAAGGCCAGCATACAGCCGGTGATGATGCCCGGCGAAGCCGTCTTCACGGTAATCGCCAGCACCGACCGCCAGTTCGGTACGCCCAAGGCCAGCGCCGCCTCGCGCACCGCGTTCGGCACCATCAACAACATTTCTTCGGTCGTCCGGCATACCGTGGGAATCATCATGATGCCCAGGGCAACACCGCCAGAAAAGGCCGAAAAGTGACCCTGCGGAACCGCGATCAGCGAATACACCGCAATGCCCATCACGATGGAGGGAACGCCGTTCAGCACGTCGGCCGTAAACCGCACCGCGTTGGCCAGCTTCGTTCCGCGCCCAAACTCGGCCAGATAAATTCCACCGCTGATGCCGACCGGAACTCCGATCAAGCTGCCCACGCCCAGCAGGATTCCCGATCCCACAATGGCGTTGGCCATGCCGCCGCCCGGCTCGCCCACCGGCTTGGGAATATCGGTAAAAAACGACAGACTCAGCGAACTGGCGCCCTTGTAGATCAGGTAGATGAAGATGGCCACCAGAGGCGCCACCACCAGGATTGTGGAAAGCACCGCCAGCCCGGTGGCCGCGCCATCGGTCAGCGTCCGGAATCGTGCCCGCAGATTGTGTTCTTCCCGCACCCTTTGCTCTCCTAAATCAGCTTCCAGCGGCTAGCCTCTAGCTGAAAGCCTCATTTCAACCTGTTCCGCATTTCCGATTCCATGTCTTGAGCTTTTAACCTCGAGCTGGAAGCTAGAAGCTGTCTTTACTGCACTCTCGCCGGCGCTCCGCGGGTCACCGCCCACACCAGCAGCCGGGCAAACGCGTTCACGATAATCGTCACAATAAACAGCGCCAGGCCAATCTCCATCAGCGCGCTCAAGTGCAAGTCGCCCGAGGCTTCGGCAAATTCATTGGCAATCACCGAGGCCATCGAGCTTCCATTCGCCAGCAGCGACCGGTGAATCTCCGGGCTGTTGCCGATCACCATGGTCACCGCCATGGTCTCGCCCAGCGCGCGGCCCAGGCCCAAAATGATGGCGCCCACAATGCCGATGCGCGCATTGCGCAGCACGCCCATGCGGATCATCTCCCAGCGCGTCGCGCCCAGCGCCAGCACCGCCTCGCGCTGCGAGTACGGCACCGCCGTCATCACCTCTCGCGTCAACGAGGAGATGATGGGCAAAATCATGATCGCCAGAATCACGCCCGCAGCCACAAAGCCCAGCCCTGTCGGGTTGTCGTCACCAAAGAATCCCGTCCAGCCGAAGCCTTTAATCAGCCACGGATTCAGGTGTTCCCTCAGCAGCGGCACCAGCACAAACACCGCCCACAAGCCATAAATCACGCTGGGAATGGCCGCCAGCAGTTCGGTAATGAAGGCCAGCGGACCGCGCAACGCCTGCGGACACATCTCGGTCAAAAACACGGCCACGCCAATGGCCAGCGGAACCGCCAGCGCCAGCGCCAGAAAGGACGAAACCAGCGTCCCGTACAGGAACGGCAGGGCGCTGAAGTGCCCGTTCACCGGATCCCAGTACATGGGCAGGTTGCTATAGGTATCGATGTACGCCTTGTAGAAGAAGTCCAGCCCAAACTGGCCCCAGGCCATCCGCGACCGAACCACGAGTTCTGTGGCAATCAACACCACGATCCCGAAGATGGTCAGAGCGCACAGCACCATCAACCAGTGGAAGCCGAGGTCGGCCAGCGCCGAGTTGCCGCGCGACAGAAGAAACTTCCGAATCCCCGCGGCCTCCGGCGAAACGGCCGGGACCACTGGCGCCGGCGCGTCAGGGGACCGCAGTTCCGGTTGGAACTGCACTTGGGAGATACGGATCTCTGGCACGTTTTCGCTCACCTTAAACAGGCTACCGGGCAAAGATGAACAGGAGGTTACAAGCCCGCGAAATCAAGCGCATACAACCCGAAATTTCCACAGGCCACCTACTTGGATGCACCACTTCCCACCTCGCAAGCCTCCGCCCAGGACATTTTCCTCCCGTCCGGGTGCCACCTTGCCCGATCAACCCCGGGCCAGTGCAGTCCGGGTGCCCCACCCTCGCCACGTTCTTGCTTTTGCGGCTGGAGTGGGTATTCAATCCCCCACCACCCTCCACGACCCAAAAGAAATTGTTTCCCCCTTGGTTTTCAATTTCCACTAGACTGGTCAACTGATATCCGGAAGGCCTGATGCCATGCGCCCTGTTTTGCTTGCCCTTGCCGTTGCCCTGTCCGCCCTCTCGCTCCAAGCTCAAACCTCCGAGCCGCTCCACCGCGACTGGAAGGCCTCGTGGATCACCCATCCCACCGCCCCGTTGCGCGAGCCGCTGGTGCTCCACTTCCGCCGCGCTCTGACGCTACCCGCCGTTCCGGCCAGCTACCCGGTCCGCGTCAGCGCCGATAACCGCTTTATTTTGTTCGTCAACGGCCATCGCGTGGGCGACGGCCCGGCCCGCGGCGACCTGGCCCATTGGCGCTATGAGCGCTTCGATCTGGCCCCCTACCTCCAGCCGGGCAAAAACCTCATCGCCGCCACCGTGTGGAACTTCGGCGTCTACGCCCCCGTCGCCCAGATAAGCGACCGCACCGCCTTCCTGCTGGAATCCGAGTCAACCGGCGACGCCTCCATCAGCACCCCCAAGGATTGGCTGGTTGAGCAAGACTCTGGCCAGCGCCCCCTGGACCGCACCTCTGTCACCCTGAAAACCTACATGGCTGCCGGTCCCGGCGAGCAGATCAACGCCGCCCTCTATGACTGGACCTGGGACGATCCCGCCGCAGCCGGCCCCAACTGGGTCCCGGCCGCCTCGCCCATGCGCGACAGTATCTATCCCGGCACCAACAAGGCTCACTCCGCCGACTCGACCGGCGACAATTTCTGGGGTCTGGTGCCCGACATCCTTCCGCCCATGGAGTTTGCGCCCACCGATCCGGGCAAAGTCGTCCGGCTCGACATGATCGCCGCTGAACAGCCTGGCCTCGGCGCCTTTCCTGGCGCAGCTGCGACCGTTCCTCAAGGCACGCACGTCCATCTGCTGCTCGACCGCAAAACCCTCACCACCGCTTACCCCCGCCTCACCGTTTCCGGCGGCAAAGGCGCGCAAATCCGCTTCACCTACGCCGAGGCCCTCTTCGATAAGGACCAGCACAAAGCCGACCGCGACGCCGTCGCCGACCGCACGGCCCTGGGCCTCGTGGACAGTTTTCTGCCCGACGGCAGCGCGCATCGCTCCTTTGAGCCGCTCTGGTGGCGCACCTGGCGCTATCTCGACCTCGACATCGAGACCGCCGCCGAACCGCTTCAGTTGGAGTCCCTGACCGCCAACTTCACCGCCTACCCGTTTGAAGAGCACGCCACCTTCAAGTCCAGCGACCCCGATCTCGATAAAATTTGGGAGGTCAGTTGGCGCACCGCCCGCCTCGACGCCCACGAGACCTACATGGACACGCCCTACTACGAGCAGCTCCAGTACGTGGGCGACACCCGGCTCCAGGCCCTCATCTCCTACGCCGTAGCCGGCGACGACCGCCTCGCTCTTCAGGCGCTTCACGCTTTCGACGACTCGCGCACCCCGGACGGCATCACCCGCAGCCGCTATCCCAGCTCTCTGCCCCAGTCCATCCCCACTTTTTCCCTTCTTTATGTGGGCATGCTCCACGACTACTGGATGTACCGGCCCGATCCCGAGCCAGCGCGCGCCCTGCTGCCCGGAACCCGCACCGTCCTCGACTGGTTCAGCCGCCAGGAGAACGCGGATGGGCTGCTGCATGCAATGCCGTGGTGGAGCTTCATTGACTGGGTCTCCAAGGGTGAAATTCCCACCTACAGCGCCAGGGGCGAGTCCTGCGCCACCACGCTTGAGTACCTGGGCGCACTCATCGACGCCGCCGACCTGGAAAAGGGCCTCGGCGATCCTCTCTTGTCCGCGCGTTATCAGACGCGCGCAGAACACGTCCGCTCCGGCCTCTTCAGCCAGTGCTGGTCCGCCTCGCGCGGTCTCGTCGCCGACACTCCCGACCAAAAGATCTTCAGCCAACAGGCCAACGTCCTGGCTGTCCTGTACGATGTGGTTCCAAAAGACCGCCAGCAGGAAGTGCTGCGCCAGATGCTGGCCATCGAACCGGGAACCACGCCCGACGGCGTTCTCAGTGCCTCGTATTACTTCCGCTTCTACCTGGCGCGCGCCCTGGAGCACGCCGGCATCTCCGCCGAGTACCTGCGCTCCCTCGACCCCTGGCGCAAGTTGCTGCCGCTGCACTTCAGCACCTGGCCTGAGACCCCGGGCGAAACCCGCTCCGACTCTCACGCCTGGACTTCGCACCCCATCTACGACCTGCTCACCCTGGTCGCCGGCATCGAGCCCGCCAGCCCCGGCTTCGCCACCGTCCGCATCGCGCCCAACCTCGGCGCACTGCCCTCGCTCACGGCCACTTATCCGCATCCGCAAGGCGAAATCAAAGTGGAATACCAGCGCCACGGCTCCGGCCTGACCGCCACCATCACCCTGCCCGCCAAGCTCACCGGAACCTTCGTCTTCAACGGCAAAACCTGGCCCCTCAACCCCGGCCTGAACAAAATCCAGACCCAGTAACGCTCCGGCCCACAAACCCGTAGAATTCGTGCTCCCGCCCTTGCCGCTCTTTGTGTTCGCGGCAAAGGCGGGAGAGCGCGATGCCCATACAACAGGAACAAACTCCCTGAACAATCGCGGTTGTGTCATTCCTGCCATTGCTCTTCTCTCCTGCAACTTATCGCGCGGGTTATCGCCGACCAAGCGGCAGTGCCCTCCTTCATGACCAAAACTGCACAACTTCTCCACCTGCTCGGGAAGATACTCGTTGCAAGAACCATCCTTCCATGGGGCGAACGCAATGCCACCTTCACGCAGCATGCTTGATCCAGAATGGGCCAGTAAACAGCCCATCAACGTATCCCAATGACCAATCTCCCATTAAGGATTTGTCTGCTCCTATTACTGGCCGCAGCAAGTCTGCCGGCCGCCGGCCAAAGCGCCGCGGAACCGAGCGTTCCCAGCACGCTGCCCCCTCCCACAAAGGGCATTCCCAGCGCATTGCCCCTGCAAAAAGTGGACGGCAAATCGTGGGCCGACATTACACGGGAGACCGACGACCTTAAACAAGAGCTTGACGTGGATGCCATGGAGCTTTCCAAGGTTCCGGCAGACCCAATTCTGCGGCCCGATCCGCTTGCTCCTGTCGTTGGCCCCATTGACAAGCTCACCGAAAGGCTGACTCACGCCGAGCGCCTCAAATTCGGCGCAACCTACACCTTCCTGAACCAATATGCGACCGCCACGCCAGACGGTGTACGACACAATCAACTCAGCGGGCGGCTTGACTTCACCGGAGCCTGGACGGCCTTCAATCGCGGAGGCTATGCAGGGTCCATCGGCATGCTCGTGCGCTCGGGAAGCAATATCGGCATCAGCCAGCAATTCAATCTGAGCGACAGCCTCGGCTCAGGACTTTATCTCAACTGCCTGCAAGGCGGCGGCCCGCAAACGCCGATCACGTTGAACATCCTCTATTGGCGTCAGGACTTCTTCAAAAAGAGATTCTCCCTGTATGTGGGAAAGATCCATCCCAACGAATACATCAGTCTGAGCATGTTCAACAATGACGAGCGCACCCAGTTTCTGAATGGGGAAAACGATGGGGATCTCGCCTTTGCCTCCGAAGGCGCCTACGCCGGCGGAGCGGCTGTTGACATCCAGGCCACCCGGCACGTTTACGTTCACGCTTTGGCCGTCGATACGGAAGGCACGGCGGGACATGGCATCGGAACCCTGGTCGATCGAAAGTATATGGAAGCGGCCGAACTGGGTTGGTTTTCCGGCTCGCCCGGCACCCACTATCGGGACTACCGCCTCGGCTTTTGGCGCGACGACACCAAGACCCTTGGCAGCGGCTACGGCGGCGGCGTGGCCTTTGAGCATGAGTTTTTCAACGGCTGGGCGCCCTTTGGACGATATGGCTTCGCCAGCGATCGAGGCACCGCGATCAAGCAAACCGACACCATCGGGTTGGCGCAGGGCCACCCTTTCAAGCGCCGCGGAGATATGTTCAGCGTGGCCTTCAACTACACCAAGCCGACCAGCGCCGGAAAGCATCGGGAGAGTGTCGCTGAGATGTTTTACCGGCTTCGCGTGACGCAAAGCATGGACCTTGGCCCGGACCTGGAAGTTTCAATCCATCCCACCCACGCGAGCAAAGCGTACACGACAGCCGTCCTCGGTCTGAGAATGCGAATTATCTTTTGATAAGTTTCTCTGTAAGTCGAAGGATCTCTATTTTGAGATCAGGGATTCAGCGAAACAGGGCGCGCACTTCTCAGGCGCCTTTGCGATGGCGCTCCACGTATTCCCGCAATGCAGAGTTCATGCGGGTTTGGTATCCCTGTCCCTGCTGTTGGAACCAGTCGACAATGTCGGCATCCACGCGCAGCGATAGAGGGCGCTTGATGGGCCGGTAGAACGGCCCTCGCACCGCATGGCTCCAATCCACGATGGGGGGCATTTCGGTGGTGTCGATCTCGCTCTCCGGCATCGCGGCCAGAGCATCCATCTCGGCCTGCAACTCCGGCGACAGCGGTTCTGGATTACCTCTCTTCATACTTCTCCCTCTCATGGCTTTCCGCCCGCCTTGCGCTGATGATTCTCCCGGCTCCGGATTCGTCCTCCGGCCAGGTGTGGACTACGTAGAGAACCACCACTCCGTCCGCACTGGGCGAACCCAGTGTCCGCCACCTGTCCTCATCGGGGTACGGATCGGGAACCGACAGGCACAGTGGATCGCCAAGGACGCGTTCGGCGAGTTCAAAGCTGACCTTGTGCTTCTCAAGGTTCTTCTTCGCCTTCTCGGGGTCCCATGTCCAGCGCAAACCCGCTTCCCGTATATACAAAATCGTATCTACGCATTGAGCCTATGTCAATCGAATAACGATCAGACCTACCGGCTGCCGGCGATCATCTGCGCCGCGTGCTGCAAGCTGGTCTCGGTCACCTTCGCGCCCGACAGCATGCGCGCCACCTCGTGCGTGCTCGCTCGGTCGTCCAGCACACGAATCTGCGTCTTGGTCCGCCCGTCGGCCTCGCGTTTTTCCACCACCAGATGCTGATCGGCAAAGGCGGCAATCTGCGGCAAATGGGTCACGCACAGCACCTGCTGGCCGCGGCTCAGCGACTTCAACTTCTGCCCCACGGCTTCCGCCGCTCGGCCGCCAATGCCGATGTCGATCTCGTCGAAGACCAGTGTGCGCGGCGTGGGATTCTTCTTCTTCGGCTTCACCGCACCCTCTTCCACGCTCACCTTCAAGGCCAGCATCACGCGGCTCATCTCGCCGCCGGAAGCAATCTCGTGCAGCGACTTCAGCGGCTCTCCGGCGTTGGTGGCGATGCGGTACTCCACCTCGTCCCAGCCGTGCGCGGTCCATGCCGACTGGTCCTCACTGGCCGTCACGGCCACCTCGAACTTCACCTTCATGGCCAGCGAATTGATCTGCGCTTCGGCCAGCTTGGCCAGCTTGCCGGCGGCTGCCTTCCGTTCCGCGCTCAGCGACCCGGCAGCGGTTCGATACGCCACAACCGCCTCGCGCAGCGCGGTCCGCAGTTCCTTCAAAGTCCCTTCGCGATCCTCCACTTCGGCCAGCTTGCGGGCCGCCTCCGCGCCGAAAGCGATGATCTCCTCGATGCTCTGCCCGTATTTCCGCTTCAGGCGGTCCAGCAGGGCCAGCCGGTCTTCAATCTCCGCCAGTCGCTCCGGCGAGGCGTTGATTCCCTCGGCATAGTCGCGCAGACTGGTGCTCACGTCGCCCAGCGTGGCCCGCGCCGCTCCCAGTTGCTGCACGGCCTCGGTGAACCGCCCGTCGTAGCGGGCCAGTTCCTCCACGTTGCGCAGCGCCGCCCGCAACGCGCCCTCGGCGGAGGCATTGCCTTCATACAACTGGTCGAACGCCCCCATGGCCGCGGCGTACAACTTTTCCGAGTTGCCCAGAACCCGCTTTTCCGTCTCCAGCGCTTCGTCCTCGCCCGTCTGCAAGTGGGCGCTTTCAATCTCCTTGCGCTGGTAGCTCCACATGTCCACCATGCGCAGCCGGTCCTGCTCGCCCTGCAGAAGATCGTCCAGCTTCTGCTGCGCAGTGCGCCAGCGTACGTGCGCCTCAGCCACGGCATCGGTTGAAATGCCCCCGAACCGGTCCAGCAGAATGCGCTGCTGCGCCTGATCAAAACTGCTCAGGCTCTCGCTCTGCGCATGCACCAGCGCCAGTTCCGGCGCCAGTTGCTTCAGCACGGCCACCGTGGCCTGCTGGTTGTTCACAAACACCCGTCCCTTGCCGGTCGACAGAATCTCCCGCCGCAAAATAATTTCGTTGCTCTCCGCGTCGATCCCGTTCTCTTCCAGAACGGACTCGGCCCCGGCGGTCGACTCAAACACGCACGACACCACGGCCTTTTCCGCCCCGTGGCGTACCACTTCCTGGGAGGCTTTTCCTCCCATCAGCAGCGCCAATGCGTCCACCAGAATGGACTTACCCGCGCCGGTTTCGCCGGTCAGCAGGTTCAGCCCCGGCCCGAAAACGGCGATGGCGTGATCGATCACAGCGTAATTTTCAGCGCGCAACTCGACGAGCATTCTTCGCTAACCTCTTGGAATCCGACCACGATCCGGGACACGGCCGGTTCCCGTTCATTTACCTGTGAATCCGAGCGCAGCATAGCATGAACAGCGCGTTCCCGGCCCTGCAAATGGTCACCACTGGCCCCTCGGCGCACCACATCGATAACTTGGAGCGCGTCCTGCGGTCTGATACCGTTGAGAGTGAGGTGAAACCGATTTTTACTGCTGCCTTCCTTTTGATATTGCAGGCTGACAGTGGCGCGGCCCCCGCGGCGCCGTCAGGAGTCCAGGGTTCCAGTGCGCTGGTTGAGATGGTCACCAACAGCGGCCCTGTGGCGATGGGTGTGTTGCTGCTCCTGTTGTTTGCCAGCTTCTACTCCTGGACCGTCATCTTCGGCAAGATGTCCGCCTTCAGCAAGGCCACCAAGGAAAGCCGCCGCTTCATCCGCGCCTTCCGCAAGGCCACCCGTCTGCAGGAGATCGCCGCCCTCACCAGTGAATATAAGCTGAGCCCCCTGGCCCAGGTGTTTGAGGACGTGTACGAAACCTACAAACGCCAGACCGGCGGCTCCGGCCCGCCGCGCAACCTGGTGCCGCTGGAGCGCTCGGCGCAGACCGCGGCCAGTGAAGCCGTCACCAACCTCGAACGCCGCCTCACCTGGCTGGCCACCATCGCCGCCGTTAGTCCCTTTGTCGGTCTGTTCGGCACGGTCATCGGCGTGGTCGACGCATTCCACGGATTAGGCATGGCCGGTTCAGCCACCCTCCGCGCCGTCGCCCCGGGCATCTCCGAGGCCCTCATCACCACCGCCGCCGGCCTGTTTGTGGCCGTGCCCGCAGTCATTGCCTACAACCAGTTCACGGCCCGGATCAGGGTCTTCGCCGCGGCCATCGACGACTTCAGCCGCGAGTTGCTGAACTCGCTCGAAGAAATTCCCGTGCGTGCTCCCGCGCCTGCGCGCAATCCCGGACCCGAAGCACCCCGGGAGGTTGAACGTGGCCTATACAAGTAGCACCGGCCAAACGAAGACCGCCCTCGCGGAGATCAACATCACGCCCATGGTCGACGTGGTGTTGGTCCTGCTGGTCATCTTCATGATCACCGCGCCCGTGCTGCAGTCCGGCATCGACGTGGCGGTGCCTAAAACCCGCACTGTCAAGGAGATCACCGAGCAGCGCCTGGTCCTGACCATCAATCGCGACCAGGAGGTTTTCCTCGGCGATCAGCCGGTCAACGTCCACGAACTGGCCCAGAAGCTCCACGAGCAGGGTTCCGACCCGACGCACCAGATGATCTACCTGCGCGCCGACGAGCGGGTTCCCTTCGGCGCCTTCGCCAGCGTCATGGACGCCGTCAAGCAGGCCGGCATCACCAACATCTCCATCGTCACCCAGCCTCTGGAAGCAAAAGCCTCCACCGAGGTCGGCAACTAGTTTTTTGCGGTCCGGGATCCATTCCCGAACCCACCAAGAGAGAGAGTTTCACCAAGCGATGATGAGTCTGCTGGAGGACGGAGAGCACCTGGAGCGCGAACTCGTGCAGGAGCCGATCGTGGCCCCCGCCATGGGTTCCGTGGTGCTCCATGTTTCCATCGCCGCCAGCCTCGTCCTGTATGGCCTCATCGGCGGCTTGTTCCACCACAACCCCTGGGGCAATCCCGGAGCGGGCGGTGCCATCCAGGTGAGCCTGGTCTCGAACGCCTTGCCCCTGCCCTCCGATCAGCAGAATGAGAATGTGCTGGCCACGGAAACGCCCAGCAAGGCCGCCGCTGAGCCCGCGCCCACCAAGGCCAAGCAGGCCGAGGACATGACCGCTATTCCCATCTCCGGCAAGCAAGCCAAGGATCAGAAGCAGCAGCAAGCCAAGCCCCAGAAGAACCAGCCCCCGGCCAAAGCCGACAACCGCGCCCGCTTCGGCGAGCAGTCCGGTTCCTTCATGCCCCGCGCCACTCTGGCCCAGGGCAGCGCCTCCAATGGGCCGGTCAGCGTTAGCAATGGCGACTTCGGTTCCCGCTTCGGCTGGTATGTCGACGGCATCAAGCGCAAGGTCAGCCAGAACTGGATTCGCGGCCAGGTCGATCCCCGCACCCCCAAGGGCGCCTCCGTGCAGATCTACTTCCGCATCAACCGCCAAGGCGATACCGACAAGTCCAAATTCAAGGTCAACACCGCCAGCGGCAGCCCCACGCTCGACCGTTCCTGCCTGCTGGCCACCCAGCGCGTTGACACTTTCGGCCCCTTGCCGTCGGACTCCCACGACCAATGGCTCGACGTAACCTATGATTGTACGTACTGAGTCACGGCGCGTTGCTGCTGCCACACGCCTTTCTCAACCATTTCGAGGAAGGACCGCTTCAAGCATGAAGACTCATTCCCGGCTTTATCCCTTTGCTCTACTTTTGCTCTGCCTTGTCGTGCCACAACTGCCCGCCCAGGACTGGGTCCACACCGGCACCAATCTCGGCAGCGACCGCATCCGCCTGGCCGCCGCCGACTTCAAGCCGGTAGGCGGAGATCCCGCCACCCCCACCCTCAAGGCCGCCTTCGATTCCACCCTCTACGCCGATCTGGCCAACGCCGGCATCTTCGACCTCGTGTCCAAGAGCATGGCGCCCCAGGCCGCTCCAGGCGCACCCAATGAGATCAATCTCGGCCAGTGGTCCGCCGCCCCGTCCAATGCCGCCATGGTGGCCTTCGGCGCGCTCTCAGCCAACAACGGCCACCTCATCGTCTACGGCTGGCTCTTTGACACCCGCAACACCGTCAATCCCCAGGTTCTCAACAAGCAGTACAACGAAGTCGCCAGCCAGGATTCGGCCCGCACCGTGGCCCACCGCTTCGCCGACGAAATCATCATGCGCCTCGGCGGCGGCATCAACGGCATCGCCGAAACCAAAATTTATTTCGTCAGCTCCCGCACCGGCACCAAGGAAATCTGGGCCATGGACTACGACGGGCAGAATCAGCACCAGGTCACCCACCTGGGCAGCATCTCTCTCTCCCCGCGCGTCTCGCCCGACAACTCCCGCATCGCCTTCGCCTCGCTGGACCGCGGCGGCTGGTCGGTCCGCATGTATTCGCTGGAACTGGGCCGCACGGTCGGCTTTCCTGCCGGCACTGCGGGCGGCAGCAATCAGTCCCCCGCTTGGTCTGCGGACGGCGCCAAAATCGCCTTCTCCTCCTCGCGCTCCGGCGACTCCGAGATTTGGGTCACCGACGCCAGCGGCGCCAACCTGCGCAAGCTCACCTCCTTCAAGGGACCCGATGTGGCCCCCACCTGGAACCCGCGCACCGGCGCCCAGATTGCCTGGGTCAGCGGCCGCACCGGCCTGCCCCAGATCTACACCATGGATCTGGACGGCGCCAACGTACAGCGCATGACCGACGGCGGCTACGCCATCTCCCCCTCCTGGGCACCCAACGGCCAGTTCCTCACCTTTAGCTGGAATCGCAAGTATGGGCCTGGCGCACCCGGCGGCCAGGATATTTATGTCATGGACATCGCCAGCAAGCGCTGGCTCCAGCTCACCCACGAGGCCGGCTCGAACGACTTCCCCTCCTGGGCGCCCGATGGCCGTCACATCGTTTTTGAACGCGCCATGGGCAGCCATGCGCAAATCTGGTCCATGCTGGCCGACGGCACTGAGCAGCGTCAGCTCACCCATTCCGGCAACAATTTCATGCCCAATTGGAGCTGGAAATAGCCCGGGATCGGGCCGAATTTGCTCATGGTGTGATACGCGGCCCAATGCACCCCGGCCATTTTGAACTATGATTCTATCGTTGCTGAAATTCTCTACGGCTCTGCTCTGGAGAATGGAGGCGAAACGGCACGCTGGCACCCTATTCTTCCACCGGTCGCATGGGGCACTGGCATCAACGATAACGTTTTCTGAGGGGATTCAGGCTGGTACGAGCGTATTTCCGTCCGTGTTTGTTGGGTTTTCGCTGCTCCTGGGGTAGTTTTGCAAGGCCAATGGCAACGGACGGGTGCGGGGATAACAAAGCCAGTTCGCTCTGAGAACACTCTTGAATTTGCGGAAGGAGTAGTCCATTGATCGAATCTAAACGCATTCTGGTTCCTGTTGTCCTGCTTGTCGCCTTAGTTGCAGTTGCAGGTTGTAAGAAAAAGCAGCCTCTGCCGCCGCCCGCTGTCGCGCCACCCGTGGTCGCTGTTGCGCCTACCGCGCAAATCACCGCCACACCCACCGTGGTCTCCGCCGGAGACCAGGTCCAGCTTAGCTGGCGCACGACAGACGCCACCACCGTCTCCATCGACGGCATCGGCGATGTGCCCTCTTCGGGCGTAAAGACCGTCACGCCCACCGTCTCCACCAGCTATCACTTGGTGGCCCGCGGTGAAGGCGGCTCGGCCGACGCCACCGCCCGCGTCACCGTTAACGCCCCCCCCGCCGTGGTTGTGCCCGTTAACACCATGAGCGCCGAAGAAGAGTTCAAGTCCAACGTGCAGGACATCTTCTACGACTACGACACCTACGACATCCGCAACGATGCCCAGGCCACCCTCTCGCACGATGCCACCTACCTGGTGAGCCATCCCAACGTGAACGTGGTCATCGGCGGTTATTGCGACGAGCGCGGCTCCAACGAGTACAACCTGGCCCTCGGCCAGAATCGCGCCGATGCCGCCAAGAAGGCCTTGGTCTCCGCCGGTGTCGCCGCCAGCCGCATTCGCGTCATCAGCTACGGCAAGGAGAAGCCCTTCTGCTCCGAGTCCACTGAAGAGTGCTGGCAGCAGAACCGCCGCGCCGGTTTCGCCATGGACCGCTAGAATCAAACTAGCTTTAAATCGTCCCAGGTCTCCATTCGAGGCCTGGGACACCTTGCTTTTCAGGTCGTTCCGACCTCTGCCAGATACCTGAATCGCGTTTCACTGAATGCTGAAAGCTCATGGCGGACAGCTATTTTTTACTGATCTCCGATCTCCGATCCCTGATCCCTGCTCTTAAAAGGTGAACAATGCAGACATCACGCACATATCGCAATCGCCTCCTCTCCGCGGCCGTGCTGGGCATGCTTCTGGCCTCGTGTGCCGTGCCGGCGCATGCGGCCTCCAAGGAGATCATCGAGCTGCAAACCCAGGTACAGCAACTGATGGACATGGTGCAGCGGATCCAATCCACGCTGGACACGCGCCTGGGCGTGATCACCCATCTGGCCGAGCAGACCGCCGACGACGCCAACCGCGTCACCGCCACCGTCAACGCCCTGCAGCAGAAGATCAATGCGCAGAATGAGGCGGGCGGCGGCAAAATCGATGCCGTCTCCGGTCAGGTCCAGTCCCTCAACGATTCCGTCGATGAGTTGAAGTCCCGCATCGCCAAGCTCGATAAATCCATTCAGGAACTCCAGTCGCAGGCCCAGCCCTCGCAGGCTCCGGCCGGCGGAGCAGCGCCCATGTCCTCGGGTGCTCCCGCCGCTGGCGCGCCGTCTGGCGGCCAGGTCCCGCCCCTTCAGGAGACCTTCCAGGGTGGCGTCCGCGACTACAACGCCGCCCACTACGAAGTTGCCGCCGGCGAATTCCAGGATGTGCTCCACTACTATCCGCTCGACGACCTGGCCGGCACGGCCCAGTTCTACCTCGGCGAAATCGCCTACCGCCAGCAGAATTACGCGGAAGCGGTCAAGGCCTACAACGCCGTTCTCGAAGGATTCAGCGGCAACGCCAAGGCTCCTGCCGCTCAGCTCCGCAAGGGCCTCTCTCTGTTGCAGATGAACAAGAAGGAAGCCGGCGTGCACGAACTGCGCCTGCTCGTGCAGCGCCACCCGCAGACCCCCGAAGCCGCCCAGGCCCGCACCAAGCTCAACACCCTCGGCGTTCGTCCCACTGGGCGCTAAACGGCATTCCCTGCATCCGAAACAAGAAAAGCCCCGCATCGCGCGGGGCTTTTCTGTTTCCTTTATTCTCCAGCCTCTTCTACCGCAGGCTGGCCATCAACCCGTCCAGCACCGACTTCGGCGGCTTGGTCACACTCTCCGGCAGGGACCCCAGCGCTTCGTCCACCAGGTTCAGCTGGTCGATGAACGTCTCCTTCTCGGTGTTGATGTAGAACACGCCGGTCAGGATCTCGTCCTTCTCTTCGGCCTCCATCAGCGTACGCACCGCGTTGGCCTTGTCCGTCGGATCGTAGTCCTCCAGCAGCTTGCGCAGCCGCAGGTTCGACCCGTCGTGCATCTCCACCTCGTAAATCTCGCCGGAGTCGTAGTCCACGTCGATGTCGTCAAAGCTGGCCACAAAACCCAGCTCATTGATCGGCTCGTCATTCTCCTGCATGAACTTGTAGCTCTTGGTGGAGCCTTCGTGGTCATTGAAGGTCACGCAGGGGCTGATCACGTCCAGCATCACCGTACCCTTGTGGGCAATGGCCGCCTTCAGCATCGAGAGCAGCTGCTTCTTGTCGCCCGAGAACGACCGGCCCACAAACGTCGCGCCCAGCTGGATGGCCAGCGCGCAGGTGTCGATGCCCGGCAGGTCGTTGATCACCCCGGTCTTCAGTCTGGAGCCCAGGTCGGCCGTGGCCGAGAACTGCCCCTTGGTCAGCCCGTACACGCCGTTGTCTTCGATGATGTAGATCATCGGCAGGTTCCGGCGCATCAGGTGCGCAAACTGCCCCATGCCGATCGAGGCCGTATCGCCGTCGCCGGATACGCCCAGCGTGGTCAGCAGGTGATTGCCCAGGATGGCGCCGGTGGCCGTGGCCGGCATGCGCCCATGCACGCCGTTGAAGCTGTGCGCGCGGCCCATGAAGTAAGCCGGGCTCTTCGACGAGCAGCCGATGCCGCTCATCTTCATCACCCGCTCCGGCTCCACGCCCATCTCGAACATGGCGTCGATAATCCGCTCGGAGATCGCGTTGTGGCCGCACCCGGCGCACAACGTCGACTTGGCCCCGCGGTATTCAAGAATCGGAAGGCCGATATGGTTCACTTTGGGATTGGGAGTCAACGTTGCCATTTACAGGCTCTCCTTCGTCGCAAACTGCTCGGTAATCGTGCGCGCGTCCACAGGCAATCCGTTGTAGTGCAGAATGCTGCGCAGCTTCGTCACCTGCTCGGCCGGCAAATCCAGCTTCAGCAGGCTCGCCATCTGCCCGTCGCGGTTCTGTTCCACCACGTACACCCGCTCGTGCGTGGCCACAAAGTCGGCGATCTCCTGCGCAAACGGAAACGCCCGGATGCGTAGATAATCCACGTCCTGCCCGTACTCCTTCTTGATCTGGTCCAGGCTTTCGCGCAGCGCAAAGTCCGTGGTGCCGTAAGCGATGAACCCGATCTTCGAAGTACCGTCCTTCACCACCACCGGCCCGGGGACCAGCTTGCGCGCGCCTTCGAACTTGCGCACCAGCCGCTCCATGCCTGCCTGATATTCGTCCGGCTTCTCGGTATAGATGGCGGCATCGTTGTGTCCCGAGCCGCGGGTGAAATACGAAGCCTTGGGGTGGGGCGTGCCCGGCAGCGTCCGCCAGCCGATCCCGTCGCCGTCCACATCGCGATAGCGGGCAAAGCTGCCCAGCCGCTCCAGGTCCTCGGCGGTCAGCACCTTGCCGCGATCCAGCGGCTTTTCCGGATACTCGAACGGCTCCGACATCCAGTTGTTCATGCCCAGGTCAAGATCGCTCAGCACAAACACGGGAGTCTGCAAGCGCTCGGCCAGATCGAAGGCCGCATAGCCCAGTTCGTAGCACTCCTTCACCGAGCCCGGCAGCAGAACCACATGCTTGGTGTCGCCGTGTCCCAGAAAAGCCACAAACAGCAGATCCGACTGCTGGGTGCGCGTCGGCATACCCGTCGCGGGCCCTGTCCGCTGCACATCGAAGATCACACCGGGAATCTCGGCATAGTAGCCCAAGCCGGTAAACTCAGCCATCAGCGAAATGCCCGGCCCCGAGGTCGCGGTCATCGACCGTGCGCCCGCCCAGCCCGCGCCCAGCACCATGCCGATGGCGGCCAGTTCGTCCTCGGCCTGCACTACGGCAAACGAAGCCTTGCCCTCCGGCGTGACACGGAATTTTTTGAGCAGGTCGGTCGTCGCTTCGATCACTGAAGTCGAAGGCGTAATCGGATACCACGCAACCACCGTCACCCCGGCAAACACCGCGCCCATGGCAGCCGCCGCATTGCCGTCGATGATGATCTTGCCCGCCGTCTGATTCATCGGCTCAATGAAGTAAGGGTCTTCCTTGGTCAAGTGCTCCGCGGCATAATCGAACCCCGCCTTCACCGCGCCAAAGTTCAGATCGAAGACCTTCTGCTTTTTGGCGAACTGCTTGCGCAGCCCGCTCTCCACCACCCCCAGGTCGACCGACAGCAGTTGCGCCACCGCACCCACGTAGACCATGTTCTTGACCAGCTTGCGCAGCTTGGCCTCGGGACAGATGGTTGCCGTAATCTTGTCGAACGGCACCGGGTAAAACACAACATCGCTGCGAACCTGGTCCAGCTTCAGGTTCTCTTCGTAGATGGCCACGCCGCCCACGGGCAACTCCATCACGTCTTCGCGCGCCGTATCGGGATTGAGCGAGACCAGCACTTCCGGGTCCCGCTTGCGGGCCACGTAGCCGTCTTTGCTGGCGCGGATCAGAAACCAGGTGGGGAGCCCGGCGATGTTGGAGGGGAAGAGGTTCTTTCCGCTGACGGGAACGCCCATTCCGAAAATGCTTTTCAGCAAAACGCTGTTGGCGGATTGTGAGCCGGAGCCGTTCACCGTCGCAACTTTGATGCTGAAGTCGTTTGAGATGCGCTTTTGCGTGCTCTGAGTGCCCTGATCTAGGCCGAGGGCAAGGTCTCCAGTCGCCATTTGGCGGGCTTCCCTTCCGATGAATTCTTCAAAAAGCGACGGTCTTGCGTCTCGCTCGGTGTGATTATAGTCACTTCAAAGCGCCCTCGTCCCTGTTCCCACTCAACCTCTTTACATCTTTCGTTACACCCCGCCTGAACGGACCGCAAACGATAGGTCTAGTTCCCCCGCAGCACGAGCCGCTCGGAATCCTGCCGCCAACGCGCCAGCAGCGTAGTCGCAATCACGATCAAGGCCAACGTCAACCCGGTCCACTGCCCATAAATGCCCCATCCCAGCACAAAACATAGGGTTAGCCCCAGCGGCAGGCCCAGCACCCAGTACCCCACCAGGTTGGCCAGCATCGGGACCCGCGTCTCGCCCAGCCCGCGCAGCGCCCCGGTTGAAACCGTCTGAATGCCGTCGAAGATCTGGAACGCCGCCACCAGTCCCAGCAGCCCCGGCCCCACCGCCAAAACCTCTGGATTGCTGGTATAGAGCAGGATCAGCGGCCGCGGAGCCACCACGAACACCACCGCCGCCAGCAGCATGAACCCGGTGCCCAGCGCCAGCGCCAACCAACCGGCCCGCCGCGCCCGTTCCACGTCGCCTGCACCCACCGCGTGCCCCACGCTCACCGCCGCCGCGGCTGAGACCCCCAGCGGCACCATGTAGGTCATGCTGGCGTAGTTCAGCACAATCTGCTGGGTGGCCAGCACCGCCGGCGTCAGCCAACCGGCCGAAAGCGTCACCAGGTTCCAAGCG
>Ga0224530_1000242_pt1 | contig 38684 bp, 30 predicted proteins | sample CBST75metaG_FD_179873 | JGI IMG/M metagenome (GOLD analysis project Ga0224530, IMG submission 179873) | Peat soil microbial communities from Stordalen Mire, Sweden - C.B.S.T75 | ecosystem: Environmental > Terrestrial > Soil > Wetlands > Peat | place: Sweden: Norrbotten County, Stordalen Mire...
GGCTTACTACTTCGCAATCGCGCTGGTGATTATCGCCGTTTGCGGGGTGGTGGGATTTTTGCTGCGCCGGGGAACGCCGAGGATTGATTAAGAGCCGTGACTCCCATCCATTCCGCAAAAGGCGCGGAATGGATGGGGCACCCGGCATCCCTCGCACCCGACATCCCTTGCACCCGACATCCCTTGCACCCGACATCCCTTGTACTCGACATCCCTTGCTGACACGAGTGCGCGAGAAGCAAAGCGGTGTAGCGTTGAATTCACCAATGGCTGCTGTTTCCCCAAACTTCGCGACCGCTGACCACGCGCCGGGCCCAAAGCCGCCGGTGGAGACTGCGCCGGTCCCTGCCGCACGGTTGACCGACGGGCTGGGGCGAGTCATCCACGATCTGCGCGTCTCGATCACGGACCGGTGCAACTACAAATGCGTTTATTGCCGGACGGGGGAGCTTGGCGCACAGTTTCCGGAGCTGGGCATTGACGAATACCTGCGGCTGATTGGGATTTTTGTTTCGCTGGGCATTACCAAAGTGCGCTTGACGGGCGGTGAGCCGCTGCTGCGCCCGGGGATTGTAAAACTGGTGCAGGAACTCGCGCGCCTGCACACTCCAAACGGCGAGCCGCTGGACCTGGCGCTGACTACCAACGGCCACTTGCTGGACGGGCTGGCAGAGCCGCTCAAGGCGGCCGGATTGCGACGCGTTACCGTGAGCATGGACGCCGTGGACGCGCCGACATTCGAGCGCATCACGCGGGTTCCGGGCAGCTTTTCGGCGGTGCTTGCGGGGATTCGCGCGGCGCGGGCGGCGGGGCTGGAGCCGCTCAAGATTAATTGCGTTCTGCTGCGTGGCTTCAACGACGATCAGATCGAAGGCTTTGCCCACTTTGCGCGGCAAGAAGGCGTGGTGGTGAGGTTTATCGAGTTTATGCCGCTGGAGGAAGGCCGGCTGTGGACGCCGGAAATCGTGGTGCCGCTGGCGGAGATTGTGGAGCGGATTGGGCGTGTGTTGCCGCTGGTAAAGCTGGAACCACGCGAAGCGAGTGAGACGGCGCGGCGCTATGGCTTTGAGGATGGAATTGGCGAGATCGGCATCATCGCCCCGGTGAGCCAGGCCTTCTGCGGAGCGTGCAGCCGGGTGCGGCTGACCTCCGACGGCAAGATCCGCACCTGCCTGTTTTCCCAGGTGGAGCACGACCTGTATGGACGCCTGCGCGGGGGCGCGAGCGATGCGGAACTGGCCGGTTACATTGCGCACGTGGTGAGGGGCAAGGAGCCGCGCCATCATATCGGAGAGCCGGGATTCCTGAAGCCTTCCCGTTCGATGGTGCATATTGGCGGTTGACTGAAAGCACCCGGTCGGCACACAATCTTATCTACCTTCCCCTGCAATGCAACCCAGACGCGAGTCTGTTCCCGGCTCTGCGTCCAGAACCATGGTGTGGCAGAATTGCGGATAGAATCATAGCGCAGAGACGCTGACTTTTTGAACGCGGAAATGGACGCCCAGATGGCAAAAAAGACGGAAAGCCGCATCCCGCTCGACGACCTTCTCGTCTTTCATGAGGTGACGCGCTCGCTGACCTCGAGCTTCGACCTGGATTCGATTCTGCGCACCATTATCGAACACATGGAGCGGTTCATCGAGGCCGAGCTGTGGACGCTGCTGATGGTGGATGAATCCGGCAAGGAACTGTACTATGCGATAGCCGCGGGCAGAGATGATGTGCCGCTGCAAGGGTTGCGCATGAAGGTGGGCGAGGGCGTGGCCGGCTGGGTGGTGGAGCACGGCGAGACGCTGCTGGTTCCCGAGGCCGGGGACGATCCGAGGGTCACGCAAGAGTATGGCGCGCAGCCGAACTCGGTGCGCTCGGTGATCGCCCTGCCGCTCAGGGGACGAAAGGGGACGCACGGCGCTATTGAGATATTCAATCCGCGGGCCGACCAGCTCACCGACTACACCATCGCGTTTCTGCATATTCTGGCCGACCATGCGGCAATCGCGATCGAGAATGCACGCGACGTGGCGCGCGTTCAGCAACTGACCATCACGGACGATTGCACGACGCTGTACAACGCGCGCTATCTCTACGAGGTGCTGAGCGGAGAGCTGGAGCGGTGCGTGCAGGAGGGCCGGCCGGTGAGCATGGCGTTCCTTGACCTGGACCACTTCAAGATGGTGAACGACGCGCACGGCCATCTGGTAGGCAGCGAGCTGCTGGGGCGCGTGGGGCGGCGGCTGCTGGACCTGACCCGCAAGCAGGATTGGTGCTTCCGCTACGGCGGCGATGAGTTCGTGGTTCTGATGCCGGATACCGGCGAGGATGATGCGATGGCGCTGAGCACCAAGCTGCTGCGCGGGCTGATGGACACCGAATTCGTAATGAAGGACAAGCTGAAACTATGGGTGAGCGCGAGCGTGGGCGTGGCGACCGCGCCCGTCGACGACACGACCGTTCACGGCGTGATCGGTGTAGCCGATATGCGCATGTACGCGGTGAAAGCGCGCGGGCGGGGATCAGTGCGGGGCGCGTAGGCGGCTGCTGAGCCGCCCATCAGTGATAGGAGAACAGAAACTCCGCACTACGGCTGAAGTCTCGATAAAACAAACGGTATCCACCCAGGTCATAGCCGTCCACCGCGAAGAGAACTTCTGATTTACCGTCGCCGTCGTAATCCCCGGCATCGACGAGCGACATACCAGACCCAAGGAATCTCATTTTGCCCGATGGCTCAATGAGATACCATTGGCCGATAAACAGGCCACTATCGTCTGCGATACCGTCGCAATAGTACCCTCTCAAACCGAGTTGAACCAAGGACCAACCTTCCTTTGAGGAATAGGTTGAAACGACCTTTATTTCTTTAACGATGGGCTGCTTTGATTTCAGCTTATTTTCATGTGGATCCCTACAATTCGAAGCCCTCGGTAACTTGTCGCGAATTTCCTTGCGAACAGCATTCAGTTGTTCTTGCGAAAGTCGGGATGGCCTCCAGCTTTCCGGATCTTTGAAGTTGGGTTGCGAAACGGCTGCAAGTGGACGGTAAACTGGGTCATCAGTGAAGCCACCGTACTCTCTCGCTCTCTTGCCGACGGTTGGAACCGGTTCGGGAGTTGTAATCTCCTCCATTCCGACAAGGGCATATAAACGGAAGTCCTCGGGCGTGCGAGCCTCCATGCGGCCCAGGTCTTTTCCATCGAATGCAATCGTCCAGCTAACTTTTCGCGGATAAGATTTTGTGAGGGACTTCAAGCATTGCGTATTAGTACAGTCATTCGGAAAAGAACGCCACTCATTCCCATGCTTCTGAAACACAGCACGAACAACCCGAAAGTATGGATCACCACTATATATGCCCGCGTGATCTTCTAAAACTCCAAGAATCACGTCGGACTGAGGTTTACTCGGAACATTCTGCTGCTGAGCGACAGCCTGAAAAGTCAATGTAACAAGGAAGTACAACAAGCAGGATTGAATCGATACATTAAGGTGTCGCCTCATCTTTCCACCTCGGATGAAGCCTATCACAAGCAAATGCCTATTCGTCTTCGTCCGTCGGCTTTTCGGTGATCTGATTTGTTGCGAGCCGCTCCAACTGATTGCGCCAATCCAGGGATTCGACAAAGCTTTTTGACTCGCGCCAGCCGGGTTCTACGATGACGTGCAGTTCCAAATAGACGCGGGTGCCGATGAGGGACTCGATCTGAAGGCGAGCGGCAGTGCCGATTTCCTTCAGCTTGGAGCCGCCTTTGCCTATCAGAATGGCCTTCTGGCCGTCGCGTTCACAATAGATGGCGGCGGCGATGCGTGTGAGCGGCAGACGGGCCGGGGCCTGGCCTTTTTTTCGCGGAGGAGCAGGCGGCTCGGCCTCTTCGTAGCGCTCAATGACAACTGCTGAGGCGTAGGGCACCTCTTCGCCGGTCTCGGCGAGGATGCTCTCGCGGATCAACTCGGCGACCATGAAGCGCTGCGGCTGGTCAGTGTATTGATCTTTGGGGTAGTAGCGCTCGCCTGTGGGCAGGGCCTCGACGATTTTGTTGACGAGAATATCCATGCCGTCGCGCTTGCGCGCGCTGATGGGGATGACCTGGGCAAAGCCAAAATGGTGAGTGAGCGTGTCGATCAGCGGCAGTAGCTGGTCTTTGGCGACGAGATCGATCTTGGTGAGCACGAGAAAGACCGGGCAGTCGAGCTTGCGAATGAGGCCGAAGAGGAATTCGTCTTCGCTGGCCCAGTTGGTGCGGTTGTGCTTGGGAGTTACGACTGGCGCTTCCACATTCCCAGGTCCCAAAAGCGGGACCTGGGCCACCCGATCCTCGTCGGTGGGTTCAGCGGCGGCTTCCAGTTGCACGCGGCGCGTGGCGTCCATGAGGACAAGAACAAGGTCGCGGGTTTCGAGAGCTTCGTAGACCTCCTGCAACATGCGGCGGTCAAGGTGCGAGCCGGGCTTGTGGACGCCGGGAGTATCGACAAAAACAATCTGCGCGGCGGGATGCACGCCTTTACGCGCTGGGACCTCGACCACCCCCGCGATGCGGTTGCGGGTGGTTTGCGGCTTGGCGGAGACAATGGCTACCTTTTCGCCGGTGAGGACGTTGAGAAGCGTGCTTTTGCCGGCGTTGGGCCGGCCGAGAATGGCGACAAATCCTGATTTCAAAGGGGAAAATGCTCCTGACTCAGTTTACGACGTTTCAGGATGGCCGGGCAGAGTTTGTGGCTTCCCACCCATTCGCAAAGAACGCGAATGGATGGGGCACCCAAAATCTGTTCGGGAATTAAGAGGCCGGCGTTGGTCCCGATTCTTCAACCGGCGGGAAGACGCGGAGGCGCTCGACGCGGCGGCCGGTGGAAGCGACAACCTCAATCTTCATGCCGACGGATTCAAGCTGGACGACTTCGCCGGGGAGCGGGATGCGGCCCTCGATTTCGCTGACCAAGCCGCCGAGGGTGGTGGCTTCGTAGGCCTCGTCAAGATCGGTCAGGCCGGGTTGCTCGCCGAAGAGGCTGGACAACTGGTTGACAGGAAAGCTACCGGGGACAAGCCAGACGCCATGCGGCTCGCGCTGCGGCTCTTCAATGGGTACGTCCACTTCATGTTCGTCGCGGATGTTGCCTACGATCTGTTCGAGCAGGTCTTCGATGGTGACCAGGCCGGCGACGCCGCCGTACTCGTCGATGACGATGCGCATGTGCTGCTTTTCGCGCTGCATTTCGCGCAGCAGCTCGTAGCCGCGCTTGGTTTCAGGGACGAAGACGGCTGGGCGCTTGATGGATGCGACAGTTTGCGTGTGGGCCTCGGCGTCGGCTATCTGCAGCAGGTCGTGTGCGAAGGCGATGCCGGTGACGTTGTCGAGGGAGCCGGAATAAACCGGGACGCGGGAGAAGTTGTTCACGCGCAGCAGCTGCAAAAACTCCTCGATGGTGGTCTCCTCGCGGACGGCAAAGACGTCGGGGCGCGGAGTCATCACCTCGCGCACGAGCTTGTCTCCGAACTCGACGGCGGAGCGGACCAGATCGCGGTCGCTCTCTTCGAGAATGCCCTCATCTTCGCCGGCTTCGAGCAGCGCCTCGACATCGGCTTCAGACTCTTCTTCGGGACTGGCAGGCTGCTCGGCCAGCGAGGCTACGGAGAAGAAGAAGCGGACAAAGACGGTGATGGGCGTCATGAGCCACAAGAGAAAACGGATGGGCCAGATGAGACGCGCCGCCCAGCGGCCCTGCGTGCGGTCGAAGAGCAGCGTGGGGAAAAGCTGGTTGCAGAAGACCACGACGAGCACCAGTGCGAGAACGGCCTGAGCGATTTCGGCGGGAGCGGGACGAGCCAGGTCCGGAGCGCGATCGAAGAGGAACACGCCGAGGCCCAGCGCGATGACGCCCAGCGCGAATTGTTGCAGGACCGCCGCGCAGATGGCAGCGTGGTCGCGGCTGAGGCCCAGTTGCGGCTCGACCAGGTCTTCCCACGCATCGAGATTTTCTTCGATCTCGTGGGTGAGGATTTTGCCGAACTCCGAGTAGACGCGGCTGATGTAAGAGGCCAGCGTTTCGATGGCAGCGAGGACGACGATGAGGAGGATGATGAGGGTGGTCATCTCTTCGGGCTCCGTTTGCGGGCTGGGTTTTGTGGTTTCCCAGGTCCCTCAGGGGCTAAAGCCCGGCCCAATTTTTCTGGAGCAATGTACGGGCTAAAGCCCGTACCCTTCAACCGAAGACCCGCACCCTTTAGCCTCTGCTTCCCCTTGTCACTTCGTTTCACATTTGCGCGTTCGATGAGACCCTGCGGCAATTTGAGTTTAGCGCGGAGCAGGCGCTCACGGCGGGCCATCTGGCCGGTGTCGGATTCGTGGTCGTGGCCGGCGAGATGGAGCAGGCCGTGGAGGATGAGCACTTTGATTTCGATGGAGAGCGAATGATTTTGTTCGATGGCCTGACGGAGCGCTGTTGGGACGGAGATAGCCAGGTCGCCGGCGATTTCTTCCGCGCCGATGCCATCGGCGGGAAATGAGAGCACGTCGGTGGTCTTGTTTTTGTTGCGGAACTGGCGATTGAGCTTGCGGATGGCCACGTCGCTGGTGAGGAGAACGGTGACCTCGCCTTTGAGACGGACGACGAATTGCGCTTCGGCCAGAAAACGGGCTAACGTGCGGGCCGAGGGCAGACTTAGCTTTCTGTTTGAGGTCGCAAAGCGGGACACAGGCGTTTGCTTCGCTGCCGTTGATGTCAGCGCGGGGTGAGAGTCCAAATCTGGGTCGAGGAGGATCATCGTGCTCGGGGGCGCAATGTGCGCGGACCCGGTAACTCTCATTCTACGCGGGTTGCGCTATCCCACCCTAGCCGCAAAGACAAAGACGCGGCGAGGGTGGGGCACCCGGTTTTCAATGCCGCATGAAGCTACTGCGGTTTGGCGGGGTGGAGCGACTGCGGCTGCTGGCGGTTTTCGCGCGCGGGAGCGCCGACTTCGATGGCTTCGCCTGCGCTGAGCGGCAGCTCCTGCTGTTGACTCTTCACCGATTCGTAGGCTCTCACAATGCGCTGCACGAGCGCGTGGCGGACGACGTCGCAATCTTCGAAGTGGCAGAAGTGGATGCCTTCGACGCCGTCGAGAATGTTGATGGCGTCAAGCAGGCCGGACTTGCGCGGGTTGGGTAGGTCGATCTGCGTGATGTCGCCAGTGATGACCGCCTTGGAGTTGTTGCCCATGCGGGTGAGGAACATCTTCATCTGCTCGATGGTGGTGTTCTGGGCTTCATCCATGATGATGAAGGCGTCGTTGAGCGTGCGGCCGCGCATGAAAGCCAGCGGGGCGACCTCGATGACATTTTTCTCAAACATTTTGTCGACCTTCTCCGGATCAAGCAGGTCGTAGAGGGCGTCGTAGAGCGGGCGCAGATAGGGATCCACTTTTTCCTGAAGGGTGCCGGGCAGGAAGCCAAGTCGTTCGCCGGCTTCGACCGCGGGGCGGACGAGGATGATGCGGCTGACCTTCTTGGCGTTCATGGCGGCGACAGCCATGGCGACGGCGAGGTAAGTTTTGCCGGTTCCGGCGGGGCCGACGCCGAAGACCATGTCGTTCTGCTCGATGGCCTCGACGTATTTGCGCTGGTTGATGGAGCGCGGCTGGACGGCGCGCTTGACTCCCGCCGAGCGCTGCTTGCCTGAGTCGGCCAGTGAACGCAGAGTGGTAGCGGGATCGGCCACGACAAGGCGCAACATCCCGTTCAATTCGCCGTTGTGCGGGTTGACGCCCTGGCGGCGCATGGCCTCGAAGTCCGCGAAGATGCCGCGGACGCGGGTTACGCCGGTTTCCGGTCCCTCGATATGGACGGCATCGGAACGAAGATCGATGCGCACGCCAAGCGAGTCTTCCATGAGCCTGAGGTTTTCATCGCGAGTCCCAAACAGGGGCTCCAGATTGGGAGTGATCTCCAGAGCGATCTTCAATGGTTTCGATGGCCTCCAGTGCTACGTGGTGAGGTTGAGTGGAGCGGGTTGGGTTGGTGGACAGGGCGCAGGACTGACTAGCAACTCGCACCACGAGTTGCAGGCAAGCGGTTGAATGAGCGGGAAACCGGCGCACGCGGCGCAGGACCGGGCTGAAGCTCTGGGCTGAAGTGCGGGACCGCGGGTTGGAGTGGGCTACCAAATCCGGAGTCAGTCTTCGGTATCTGGGCTTGAGAGTAGCGCCAACCGGGCTGGGAGTCAATGCGCGGCGCAATGATTTCTTGTGAATAGTGCGCCTGAGCGGTTACCCCGCCCGACGCGACGGCTCCCTCATCCGTCCCCAGCCAAAAGGGACCCTAAAGCTGCTCTTCCGCAGGGGGCTTCGCGTAGGTCTCAGCGAAGGATTCGTCGGGGAGTGTAGCCGGCCAGCCGATTATGACCAAAAACACATCGAGAACGAAAAGCGCAATGGCAACGTCATTGAAAAGCGTGGCTTGGGGCAGGTCTGGCCAAAATTGATTGGCCGCCCAGAAGAGAAAGGCAGCGGCCAGCAGAACCGCCTTGACGGCTTCCAGGCGCGCTGGCCTGCGGGCGGTCTGGAAAACGAGGTAGGCCAAAGCGATCATGGCAAGGGGAAATGCGGCCAGAACGTCATGCGCTCTGGCAGGAAACAGCCGGGGAAAGGCGTCCCATGCGACCAGCACTGCGATGCTTGCCAGCGTGACCACACCGAGGATCACTGGAAGAGCGCGATGGGCCCGATTGAGACGAGTTTTCATAGGTTATTATTGCCAACGCCTCAAAAAGAAACCGTAAAGATGTGCGAATTGCCCAGGTTGCCCCGGCTCATGGGGGAGTCAAAGGTCAACCAATTCGCTTCCAATCGGTATTCTTTAGGGCGGCTACACGCCCCGGCCTCATCGCTCACGGCGCAGACGCATTGACCCGATGGCCCGTTTCCAGTAGACTATGAAATTGCGAGGGATGCGGCTCGATTTGCATTCTGACACCGCATCATTTTGCCTGAAATCAGGGCTTGCGATTTTGCCCCTGAACCCAGCGCACTGAAATAAAGGATAAGCAATGGCAAACCATGTATCTTCGCTGAAGCGCGCCCGGCAGACCGTAACCCGCACGGAAGTGAACCGCTCGAACCGCACCCGCGTGCGCACCAGTCTGCGCGCACTGCGCGAGGCCTTGACCAAGGGTGATGTACCGGCCGCACAGGCGCAGTATCGCGAGACCGTCTCCATGCTCGACAAGAGCGTGCAGAAGGGGATTTTGCACGACAACACCGCCTCCCGCTACAAGAGCCGGTTGAACGCGCGTGTGAAGGCTCTGGTTACAGCCAAAGCATAACGGCGGCGCGAACGCCGGGAAAAGATTGAATGAAGAGAAGCAGCCGGGAGCAATCCTGGCTGCTTTTGTTTTGTGCGCGGCAGCTAGAACTCGTAGCGGAGGCTGAAGACGGGGTAGCGGCCCATCTGGTCGGCCTTGGCGATAGGCTGGCCGCTCGGGTTGCCGCAACCCCACGCCACTTGGCAGTCGTCGAGCCAAACGTAGCCCAACAGGTTGCCGCGATTGAGGATATTTTCAGCGCCGGCGTGGAGTTCAAAGACGCCCCTGGGAACGCGGAAGCGGCGCTCCAACTCGACGTCCAGGCGGTTGTAGAGCGGGGCGCGCGCGGCGTTGACGCGAGTGAGATCGTAGATGCCGCGGCTTTGTGCGTTCGAATCGGCGAGATCGAATGGAGTGTAGGGACGGCCGCTGGAAACCGATTCGCGCAGGTCGAGCTGAATTCCCTTCCACATCTGGAGGTTGCCGAGCGCATTTGCCGCCATGGGCGTGTCGTAGTTGCCGGGGCGGCGAACGCCGTCGAGCGCGCGGTAAGTGGATTGTGAACGGGCGGCAGAGAGAAGCAACTGCGCACGGTTGCGCGAGTGAGCGCGCAGCGTCAGCTCAAGGCCGCGAGCCTGAGAGGTCCCGGAACTGGTCAGCGGCAACCAGACAAATCCCTGTCCGAGAGTATCGACCATGTTGGATAACATGAGCGCCGGATATTCGGTGGAGACAGGCTCGCGGCGGTAGTTTTTTTGATAGCCCTCGATGTCGAGCGTGCCCCATGATGCCTGCAAGACCCTCATGCCCAGCGCCTCCTGGCGGACCTGAGTGGGCCGCAAACTGCGATTGCTCGCGTAGCTGATCATGTCCATGATGGGAGGCAATTGCGAGGAGATGTTCACCGAGCCGTGAAGGATTTGGCGGCTATTGAGCCGATAGGAGAGCGAAACGCGCGGGTCAAGAGCATAGCCGCCGGTGAGGGCGAAGGTTTCAGCGCACAGGCCGGCTAACAGCTTCCAGCGCGCGCCGAGGTTGCCTTCGGCTTCAACAAACGCGGCGGTCTGGCCAGTGGAAAAATTGCGCTGGAAGGTGACGGCGTCGGAGCGCGCGGGATTGACGTTGAAGGGCGATTGCTGGCCGTTGGGCTGGGCTACGGAGTCATCCGGGGTGGTCAGCTTGCCGCTGGCGCCGGCAGAGAAGAGCCAACCGCGAACGGCAGCGCGCAATTCGTAATTTAAGGCTGACAGCCCGGTGCGCGAGTCTTCCTGGTAAGTCGGCAACAGAGTTACTGGATGGCACTTACCGCTTCTGTCAATCACTTCGCCGATTTGTTGCTGCTGACTAATGTTCTGCTGGGTGAGCGATGAACTGGCGGTGAGATTGGCGGTAAGTTGCGGAGAGTAGTTATGACGCCAACTAAGTGCCTCGGTCGAGCGCCAGCCGGAATATTGAGTTTGATAGATGCTGGTGGCGTCGGGCGAGGGGCACGGCGTTATATCGATGGAATCCGCGCCGCTCAAGCTGAGGAACGAGAGCGTGTCGCGGTCGCTGGGATGAAGCTCCAGATGCGCCATGCCGTTGGTATAAGCGGGAACGCCGTTGATGCCGATGTCGTTGGTGACGAGATTCAGAATGCTGCGGTGCGCGGTAAGAAGGAAGCTGCCCTTGTGAGCCAGCGCGCGCTGGTAAAGCCCGCCAGCACCCGCAATGCCCGCCGAGAGATTCCCGGTCTGATGAGCTTCGCCCAGTTCGCGAGTATGAATCTCAATCAGCGAAGAGAGGCGGCTGGAGTAGGCGGCGTCGTAGACATCGTCCCGCATATCCATGCTGCTGACAGCGGTGGAATCAATCATGGACGTGAATCCGCCGGTCGTGCCGGAGAGCGAGAAGTGGTTGATGTTGGGGACTTCGACGCCATCAACGACAAAGAGATTTTCAGTGGGATGGCCGCCGCGCACCAGCACGTCGTTGCTGAGATCGGAAACCCACACCACGCCCGGAAGCACTTGCAGATAACGGCTGAAATCTCCGTAGGTTCCCGCCGAGGAAAGAATCTCGATCTGGGTAACATTGGCGGCAGGCGAAAGTGGATCGAGAGCGGCTGATTGCTCGGCAACTACTTTCAGAGTGGTGAATACTCTGGGCATTGGTATCGCGCGAGGGATGGAGAGCTCGATGCGGGCATCGGTGCCGGGAGCTTCGGCGGGCACAGCGCTCGCGATCTCCTGACCGGACTGCGCGAGGAGAAGCGCAGGATGCATGGCGAATAGAAATAACAGGAGCCAGCGAACGCGGGCCGGAGCGCCGTGGTTGGATAAGTTAGACATCTCTAATTAAGTGTTGCTTGAGTTGAGTGGAATGGAAACATCACATTGGGGCGGGATTAGGTAACGTGTGTCTCGTTTTGCGACGGTTTTTTTGGGATAAGTTATGGGTTTGTTACACGGTAGTCATTTTACGGATGGTTGCCGGTAACTCGGAGGGAGTTACCGGCAGGATTAGTCATCGCCGAAAGCTGAGTTATTCGAGTCGCTCGAAGATGGCGGCTGCGCCCATACCTCCACCGACGCACATGGTCACCATGCCGTAGTGAATCTGGCGGCGGCGCATTTCGGCCAGCAGCGTTGCGGTGAGCTTGGCGCCGGTGCAGCCGAGGGGGTGGCCGAGAGCGATGGCTCCTCCGTTGACGTTGATGCGGTCGGGATCGAGGCCCAGTTCGTGGATGACAGCCAGCGCCTGCGCGGCAAAGGCCTCGTTGAGTTCGATGAGGCCGATGTCAGAAAGGGTGAAACCGGCGTTGCGGAGAACCTTGCGAATGGCGGAAACGGGGCCCATGCCCATCTCCTCCGGCAGGCAGCCGGTGGCGGCGTAGGCGAGCAGCCGACCGAGGGGGTGAATGCCCAGTTCGCGGGCGTGGCCGGCTTCCATCAGAATGGTTGCAGCGGCGCCGTCGGAAGTCTGCGAGGAGTTGCCGGCGGTGACGGTTCCCTCTGCGTGGAAGGCGGGTTTGAGTTTAGCCAGAGCATCGAGCGAAGAGTCGGCGCGCGGGCCCTCGTCGGCGGCAAACGCGGATTCGGTAACGGTGGGCTTGCCTGCACTCGCGCCGGGAACTGCATTGGTGACGGGTACGGGAATCAGTTCGTCGGTAAAACGGCCGGCGGCTTGCGCGGCCACAGCCTTGCGATGGCTCGCAAGAGCGAAGGCGTCCTGATCGGCGCGGGAGACGCTGTAGTGGCGGGCGACACGCTCGGCGGTGAGGCCCATGGTGAGGATCGCGGCAGGATAATGGTCGGCGAGCCAGGGATTGGGGCTGGGCTTGAGTCCGCCAAAGGGCAGGAGGCTCATGGACTCGACTCCGCCCGCCACGACAACGCGGTCACCACCCGCACGGATGCGCAGATCGGCCTGAACGATGGCTTCAAGGCCGGATGCACAGAGGCGGTTGACGGTGACGCCGGGAACCTCGACCGGAAACTGGGCGCGCAGAGCGGCAAAGCGAGCAATGTTCCAGCCCTGCTCACCCTCCGGCTGAGCGCAACCGAGGATTACGTCGTCGATTTCGGCCTCTTTCAGCTCTGGAATTTTTTTCAAGGCTCCGCGCATGGCAACTGCGGCGAGGTCGTCGGGGCGAGTAGTGGAAAGAGCGCCTTTGGGGGCGCGGCCTATCGGGGTGCGAACGGCGCTGACGATGACGGCTTCCGGCATGGGGAATGCTCCTTTGCGATTCTCTGGGCGGCCTCGACCCTAGCCGCAAAAACTTGAGACGCGGCGGGGATGGGGCACCCAGCAAACTTAGTCCGGCATTTCCAGTATGGTCCAGGAATTTTTGGAATAGAAGTGGTAAACGGTGCGGCCTTCAACGACCGAATCGGCGAGGGCGTCGTGGTCTGGCCGCGCAGGGTGAAAGACGAGACCCGCCTGAGCCTGGCGAATCTGTTCCGGCGAAGCGGGATCGATGCCCCAGTTGAAACCGAGAACGCCGCTGGGGTCGTGCGGCTGAAGGCGCTCGGTTTCTGGCGCGGCGGAGAGAACAAAAAGATTGGCGGGGGCGCTGGAAAAGAAGACAAGCAAGGAGACCGTTCCCCGCTCCGAGCAAAGAACCGCCCAATCGGAGGAGCCGGCGCGCTCCAGGCTGGCATGGATGACGTTTTCCGGGCGATGCGCCTCGTAGGTCTGCGGAATGAGGCAGCCGCGCTGGGCGAGAAGAGTGATGAGTTCCTCGGGAAGGCCGGGAAACGAGCTGAGCGGCAGATGGCGGATGCGGTAGAGAGTTGCGTGGCCTGCGAGCAGGATCTGGCCGGATTCGTTGAGCGGCGCGGGGGGCAGTTCCTGAGCTGGGAGCAAGGCACAGGCGCAGAGCAGAGCGCCTAGTGGCCAAGCGAACTTTCTGAGACCCGCGCGAACCATGTAGATTGCAATCCCTCAGGGGCTAAAGCCCCGCTTTCATTTGCTGGTGATGTACGGGCTAAAGCCCGTACCCTTCGCCCGGAACCATTCTCGATGATTATGCGCTGCAATGCTAATTGCGCAGTGGTTTACCGGTTTTGAGGGTGAAGGCGATGCGCTCCTGCGTTTTGCGCTCGCCGCAGAGGGAGAGAAAGGCCTCGCGCTCGAGGTCGAGGATGTACTGCTCGGAAACCAGGGTTCCGGCTGTCACACGGCCGCCCGAGAGGATGTAAGCAGTCCAGCGCGCGACTTTCTGGTCGTGTTCGGATGCGAAGCCAGCCTCGCCCATCAGGAAAGCTCCGGTTTCGAGCATGGCTAGAGCAGCCGTGCCGGGTGCGGGAATCTGCGTGCGCGGTTGCGGTGCGATGTAGCCCGCGCCGGCCAGCAGCGCGACGTGAGCCTTGGCGTCGAGCAGCAGGCGCTCGCGGTTGAGGGTGATGCCATCAGCGGGGCCTAGCAGGCCGAGCGAGCGAGCTTCGGCGGCGGAAGTGGAGACCTTGGCCAGAGCGATGGTTTCAAAGGAGCGGCGCAACGCTGAGGAGAGCTCCGCAGACTGGGCAAAGCGCGAGGGCAGATTCGAATTTGGCACGCGCGGATCGGGAGGCGCAAAGGCTGTGGCCGCGTCGATGGCGTGGAGCAGCATTTCCTTTGTGCCGCCTCCGCCGGGAATAAGGCCGACGCCGGCTTCGACCAGGCCGATGTATGTCTCCGCGTGGGCCTGACGGCGCACGGCGTGAAGGCAAATCTCCGCGCCGCCGCCGAAAGTCAATCCGAAGGGCGCGGCAACCACCGGGCGCGGGCAATACTTGATAGCCATGGTCATCTTCTGGAAGCCGTGAATGACCGCGCCCAGCTCTTCCCACTCGCCCTCTTGCGCGGCCATGAGGAGTTGCATCAGGTTGGCGCCGACGGAGAAATTTTCGCGATCGCTGGCAATGACAAAGCCGGCAAAGTCGCGCACCGCCTCGGAGTCGGGATTGAGCACGGCCGAGGCCAGCGCCAGCACATCACCGCCGATGGCGTTCTTGAGCGAGTGCAGCTCGATGCAGCCGATGCCGTCGCCCAGATCGACAAGTGAGGCTCCAGCGTTGGATTTGACGACCCCGTTGGAGCGGCGGAAGTCCGCGATGCGGGCGTGGCCGGGGAATGTGGCGACGGGCTCCAGCTTCTTCTTTTCGGGCTGGAAACATTCCGTGCCGTCGTGGGCGTACCAGGAGGTGTGACCGGCAGCGAGCAAAGCCTCGGCGCGCGGACTTACCGGAAGCCCCAGCGCCTTCATGCGGTTTACGGTGGTGGCGACGCCGGCCGCGTCCCACATTTCAAACGGCCCCATCTCCCAGTTGAAGCCGGCGCGCATGGCGCGGTCGATGGAGGCCGCGTCGCCGGCGATTTCGCCGATGCGGTCGGCGGCATAATTCCACAGCGAGGCAAGCAGCGGCCAGAGGAAGGCCGCGGCCTTGTCCTTTCCGGGGTGGTTTTCCAGCAGCAGGCGCAACCGCTCGGAGGCTGAGGCGGCATTTTTGGCCATTTCCAGAGCTGGCAGGGCGGGTTTGCTGACCGGGCGGTACTCCCAGGTGGCAAAGTCGAGCGCCATGCGCATGTCTTTACCGTCTTCTCCGCGAAGTTTTTTGTAGAAGCCCTGGCCGGATTTGTCGCCGAGCCAGCCGCGCCGGACCATCTCCTGCAAAATGCCGGTAAAGGCGCTTTGCGTGACGCCCTTGGGGAAGTTGGCGGCAACATGGGCGGGAATGTCGATGCCCACCATGTCTGCGAGGCGGAAGGTGCCGGTGCGGGGCCAGCCAATGGCCTGACCGGTGAGCGCGTCCACCTCTTCGATGGTCAGCTTTTGCTCCAGCATCAGCGCGGCCGCGGAGAACATGACCGAGATGCCGATGCGGTTGGCGATGAAGTTGGGGGTGTCGTTGGCAATGACGACGAGCTTGCCCAGATTGCGGTCGGCAAAGGCGAAAAAAGCGGCGACGACGGCAGCGTCGGAATCGGCCGTGGGAACCACTTCGAGGAGGCGCATGTAGCGCGGCGGATTGAAAAAATGAGTTCCGAAGAAGCGGTCGCGATGCGCGGCGAGCCCGGCTGCGATCTGCTTGAGCGGCAGGCCGGAGGTGTTGGTGGTGAGCAGGGCGTGAGGCGCCAGATGAGGCACGACGCGAGCCAGGAGCGCCGCTTTTATCTCCAGATTTTCGGCCACGGCTTCGATGACCCAATCGCAGCCGGCAAGCCGGGGAAGATCGTCCTCGAAATTGCCGGGGGTGATGAGCGCGGCGAGCGACGCCTCGTAGAGGGCAGCCGGTTTCGCCTTTGCCAAAGCGGCAAGCGCGGCTTTCGCCAGGCGGCTCTTATCGCCCTCGCCGGAGGGGACAAGATCGAGGAGAAGCGTGGGGATGCCGGCGTTGGCCAGGTGAGCGGCGATGCGCGAGCCCATGGTGCCGGCTCCCAGCACGGCGGCTCGGCGGATGAGAAGCGAAGGAGCGACAGCAGGGGAAGTCGTGCTCATGCGGGTTCTCCGTAAATCTGTTAGATCAGCCTTTGGTGCTCTGCGATTCGGTTTCTGTTGGAACGGCTCCCGGTTGCCAGAGCAGCAGCAGGAGCAGAGAGGTCACAAACAAGACAGCGACCAGGATGGAAGTGCTGCCCATCATGCGCAGAACAAATCCAAACAAAGCCACGGATTCCGCCGTTGCAAACCGGATGATGTGTCCTGAAAGCCATGGGCCGCGAGGGTCTGGACTTTGCGCCGCTGGAAGAGACTTGCTCCGGGCACGCAGCAACATTCGTTGAACGATAAACCCCATGAGAGCAGAGGCGACTGCACAAAAGACGATACTCCACTGAAATGAGGCGCTCACGCTGTGTGGAGCAGGGTGGATGACCTTAAGGACGAAAATAAACATCAACACGGAGACGATCATGGCACATTGCAGGGTGCGAACCACCAGAATTGCCGGATTCATGCTTACTCTCCATGCACGGATTGGATGTAATACTCATCCACCATGCGGAAACCATCGCAGGATACGGAAGCGCGCGGCACCTGGTCAAGGATGAAGATTGAGCCCTTGCAGACTTGGCAGCATAAACGGCGCGGCTAAAGGCGCGCCCCTTCAAAAACCAGGCTATGAAGCGGCTTTTCGGCTATTTTGCGCGCCGGTCCTTGGAACTTGTACGCCGCTCTGGCTGAAACTCCGGTCCGGGACGGCCATGCGCCGGCTTGTGTGCAGAGGCGGATGCGCCGCTCGCAGCCGCTGAGCCGCCGGCGGAGGGTCCCGTATTGCTGGTCAGCAATCTATTCAGGGTGGGGATATTCGTGCGCTGCGCTTCCACAAAGTCCACACCCTCGGCCGTCAGCGTGAAAGCCGAGTTATCCGCGCGCGTGATGTAGCCTTTTTTTTGAAGATACCAGGTGGTGAATTCCAGATAATCGCGGGGAAAACCCATGCGCACTTCAACTTCCGTGAGCGAAACTTCCGGACTGGAAGGATGAGTGCGGCGCCGGATATAGAGCACCGCCAGCACCGCCAACCTACGGTTCAACTCACCTTCGATGTTATCCATAAAATCAATCGAACTGGATAAAGGGGGCGGCGGGGGCACATTACTTTGGAAAGAGGCATCGTACTTGGCGCGGCGCTCGGGATTGGACAGGACATCATAGGCCTGCTTCAAGAGGAAGAACTGTGAAGCATCGCCGGTATCCGCGTTGTCCGGGTGAAGGCGCGCCGCCAGATATCGATAGACGCGGTGGATGGTCTCGGGTTCGGCATTGGTGCTGATCTGGAGAAGTTCGTAGTAATCCGGAACTGCCATCTGTCTCCCTGGAAAATGGTTTCTCTCTTATCGACCGGGCTCAGAGCGCCTCCGCTCGGTCAGGGCCTTCTCATGGGAGGCCCTCGGAACAATATAGCCCAGCTGTGTATGCTTACGCTGATCCAATAGTGCGTTAGCACGATGCAGCGTTTCAGAATCACGGCTGGAAAACGCATGGGGATGAGTTTCTTTTGGGAGCCAGGTCTCTGAATGCTTGATTTTGTACCAACTCCGTGCCCCATCCATTCGCCTTTTTCCTGGCGAATCGGGGTCCCCAACGACAGGTCTTCGTCGTTGGGGTGATAAAGGGTGGGATACCACAAAAGCCAAAGGACAAATTCATACGGTCAGAGGACTGGTGACCAAAGTCGCCGCCGGCGAGGGCAGCCATCGGCCAGCCTGCTTGCCTCCGGTTTGACCCTCCCCGGTCGAGGGCAATAGTTTGGAAGAAGCGCGCAAATTGCGGTTTCGCGCGCCTCGACGAAGGAGGCCGGATGCAGGACAGAAGTTTCCCCTGGTTTTGGAAAGGCTTATTGGCGCTGATGCTGGCGGCGATGGCCGTGACGGGCGCGCGTGCTCAGGACCTGAAGAGTTTCGAACAGAGGATTACGACCAAGGTACTGGCCAACGGGCTTACGCTCATCATCTGCGAGCGGCCCGAAGCGCCGGTCTTCAGCTACAACACCTTTATTGATGCGGGCGACGTGAACGACCCCTCAGGCGAGAGCGGGTTGGCGCATATGTTTGAGCACCTGGCCTTCAAGGGAACCAGCCAGATCGGCACTACGGATTACGCCGCCGAGAAGATTGCTCTGGCCAAGGTGGAAGAGGCGAACGACGCCTACGAGGCCGAATACCTGAAGGCCGTGGGCCGCGACCCGGCCAAGCTGGCCACGCTGAAGCAGGCCTTTGTGGAGGCTCAGGTTGAAGCGCACAAATACGTTGTCCCCAACCAATTTACCGACGTGGCGGAGCGCAACGGAGCGGAGGGCCTGAACGCTCAAACCGGGCTGGACGCCACCCAGTATTTCTGGTCGATGCCGGAGAATCGCCTGGAGCTTTGGGCGTGGATGGAGAGCAGCCGGCTGGCGGACGTGGTGCCGCGCGAGTTTTACAAGGAACGCGAGGTGGTGATTGAAGAGCGGCGGATGCGCACCGACTCCAACCCTATCGGCCGGCTCACCGAGCAGCTCTTGGCCACAGCCTACGTGGCGCACAACTACGGCCGCAGCGGTATCGGCTGGCCCAGTGAGGTGAGCCAGATCAACGCCACCGAGGCGATGGAGTTCCACAAGAAGTATTACGTGGGCGCGAACATCGTGATCGCCGTGGTGGGCGACGTGAAGGCCAGCGAGGCTTTGCCGGTGCTGGAAAAATATTTCAGCCGTGTTCCTGCCGGTCCCAAGCCGGAGGAGACGACCACCGTCGAGCCAAAGCAGTTTGCCGAGAAGACGGTGGCGATTCGCGAGGCTACGCAGCCGTTTTACATTGAAGGCTACCACCGGCCCGATTATCGCAACCCGGATGACGCGGTCTTCGACGCCATCCAGGACATTCTGTCGAATGGACGCGTATCGCGGCTTTATCGCAGCCTGGTGAGAGACCAGCAGATTGCCGCCGAGGCCGCCGGCTTCAGCCCGTATCCCGGAGACAAATATCCAGGCCTTTTTGCGTTCTTTGCGGTTCCGCTGCCGGGCCACACGCCGGCAGAGATGCGCGACGCCATCCACAAGGAGATTGAGAAGCTGCGGACAGCGGACGTGAGCGACGAGGAACTCGCAATGTACAAGACGCGCGCACGCGCCGACCTGTTGCGCGGCCTCGCGGACAATCAGGGGCTGGCTAACTCGCTGGCCGAGTACCAGACCCGCTACGGCGACTGGCGCGAGCTCTTCAAGCAACTGGACAAGGTGGACAAGGTGACCAAGGGAGATATTCGGCGCGTGGCCAACCAGATATTTGTGACCAGCAATCGGACTGAAGCGTGGATTGAAACGGCCGCGCCGGCCGCGGCTGCGCTGAAAAATGGAGGCGCGCGATGAAGAAGTTTTTGATGGGGTTGGCTGAAGTGAATCCCAGGTCTCAAAAGCGAGACCTGGGCCACCCGGAGTTCGAGGTTTCCCACCCTAGCCGCAAAAACAAGACAGCGGCGAGGATGGGGCACCCGCTCATTGTTGGAAGGTATCTTGTTCTTGCGATTTGCGCGCTCGCGTTTGCGCCCGGCGCGTTGCAAGCTCAGCAAGCCAAACCGTGGGAGCAGATTCCCGTTCCGAAACTGCATGAATTCAAACCCCACCAGCCCACACGCATCGAGCTGAAAAACGGCATCGTTCTGTTTTTGCAGGAGGATCACGAGCTGCCGTTTGTTTCCGGGTCAGTGCTGATTCCGGGCGGGGAGCGGGACGAGGATGCGGCCAAAACGGGGCTGGTAGCGCTTTATGGGCTGACGTGGCGCACCAGCGGCACCGCAAAACTGAGCGGTGATGCGCTGGACGACCTGCTGGAAGCTAAAGCCGCGCACATTGAAACCGGCGGTGACGTGGATTCCACGGCAGTGTCGTGGGACTCGCTCAAAGGCGATGCGGACCAGGTGTTTTCGCTCGCCATGGACCTTCTGTTTCATCCCCAGTTTGACGCGAAGAAGCTGGAACTGGCCGAGCAGCAGATGGCCACGGGGATTGTGCGGCGCAACGACGAAGAAGACGAAATTGCCGGGCGTGAATCGGCCAAGCTGGTATACGGCGCCAACAGCCCGTATGCACGCCAGCCGGAGTTGGCCACGGTTGGCGCGGTTACGGTGGACGACTTGAAGGCCTGGCACGATCGGGCGCTTGGCGGCAAACTGATTGTGGCCGTGAGCGGCGACTTTGACCCCGTGGCGATGGAAGCCAAGCTGCGCGCGGTCTTCGAGGGACTGCCGAAGGTGAAGGCCGCACCGGCGCGGCGCGAGGCTTTTGCCGGCCCCAAACCCGGCGTCTACTTCATCGACAAGGAGGACGTGAACCAGTCGAACGTGGAGATTGTGGGGCTGGGCACGGACCGGCGCAATCCCGATGTGCCCGCGCTGGCGGTGATGAACGAGATTCTGGGCGGAGGGTTTGCCAGCCGGTTGTTCCAGAAGATTCGCACCGAGAAGGGACTGGCCTACGCGGTGGGCGGCGGCGTGAGTTTCGCTTATGACCATCCGGCGGAGTTCCGCGCAATGGTACTCACCCAGAGCGCGAACACGGTGGAAGCTACACAGCTTGCGCTGGCAGAGATTAACGGACTCACCACACGGCCCTTTACCGAAGAAGAATTGGCGAGGGCCAAGGACAACATTCTCAACTCATTCCTCTTCCGCTATGACACCAGGGAAAAGGTGCTCGCCGAGCGGGAGCGGCTGGAGTTCTACGGCTACCCGGCTGACTATCTGGAGACTTACAAGGCCGCGCTTGAAAAAGTAACACTGGCCGATCTGGACCGGGTAGCAAAGAAGTACATCCATCCCGACAAGCTGGCCGTGCTGGTGGTGGGCAATGGGCCGGAGATCAAGCCCGGACTGGATGAGTTGAAGCTGGGGCCGGTGCAGACGGTGGATATCACCATTCCGATGCCGAAAGAAGCGGGCGCGGCAGCGAATGAACGGTAAACTTGGAGTAACACCTCTTCGGTTGCGCTCAGGGCGGGTTCCCACCGTATCTCTGATTTTGCCGAAGAAGTAGATGGACACGGGTTTTACCGAAGCGACTTGCAAGGAGGCGTAAGTTGGGGTTGAAAGGCAAGCTGGCAGTCGTCATTATGGCGGCAGGCAAAGGAACGCGGCTTAAATCGCAGCGTCCCAAGGTACTGCACGAGATCGGCGGCAAGCCGCTGCTCGCCCATGTAATTTCGGCAGCCAGCCGCATTGTGGCGCCGGCCGACATTTATGTTGTCATCGGCCACCATGCGGAGAAAGTGCGGGCGGCTGTAGCATCTACCGGCGTCGCTTTTGTGGAGCAGACGGAGCAGCGCGGCACCGGCCACGCTATTCAATGCGCGCGCGAGGCTATCGCCGGCTACGACAACATTCTGGTGCTCTCCGGCGACGTGCCGCTGATCCGCCCGGAGACGATCGCGGAGCTATGGCAATTTCATCAGGCGGAGCAGGCGGCGATGACCATTCTGACGGCCGCACCCGAAGACCCCACCGGCTACGGACGCATCGTGCGCAAATCACCTGAGTCTCCCGAAGTCGATGCCATTGTCGAACAGAAGGCGCTGACGGCTGAACAGCGGCAGATCGGCGAGATCAACTCCGGAATCTACGCTTTCAAGACCGTTCCTTTGCTGGCTCGTCTTGACCTGCTCGACGCCAACAATGCCAACCGTGAGCTGATACTCACCGATATGGCCGGCCTGTTGCGCTCGGCCGGCGAGCGGGTGGTGGCCATTGAGGCCGCCGATGCGGGTGAAGTTCTGGGCGCGAACACTATCGCGGAGCTGGTTGCCCTGGACGCCACCCTCCGCGCCAACACTGCAAACCGGCTGATGGCGGAGGGTGTGACCATCTTCCGGCCTGAGACTTCGGTGATCGACGCCGAAGTAGAGATTGCCGCCGACACGGTGATCGAGCCGTTTGTGCAGTTGCTGGGCCGCGTAAAGATAGGCACAGGCTGCCGAATCCGATCCTACACGGTGATTGAAAACTGCCAATTGGGCAATAATGTACTGGTTCGGCAAAGCTGCGTGCTGGCCGAGAGCGCGATTGCGGACGGCGCGCGTATTGGCCCCTTTGCGCATGTGCGTCCGGGTTGCGAAATCGGCGAAGACGCCCATGTAGGCAACTTTGTGGAGACCAAAAAGGTGAAGCTGGGCAAAGGCGCGAAGGCCAACCACCTGACTTACCTGGGCGATGCCGAGGTGGGCGAGCGGACCAACATCGGCGCGGGAACCATCACCTGCAACTACGACGGGGTTGGCAAGCACATGACGCACATTGGCAAAGAGGCCTTTATTGGCAGCAATTCCACGCTGGTGGCGCCGGTGACGGTGGGGGATGCGGCCTACGTCGGCGCCGGCTCCTGCATCACCAAAGACGCTCCCGCGGGTTCGCTGGCCGTGGGTCGGGCTCATCAGTTCGTCAAGGAGGGGTGGGCCATTGCGCGGCGCGCAGCTCGGCAAAAGGGCTGACCCTATAGGCTCATCCTGCATCAAAATTGATGCGGTTTTGACAAATTTTGCTATAGTTGGCGGGACGCGGGAATACGTTTCCGGGGGTGGGGATTCAATCGTTTTTTGGGGCGGTTTTTCTTTTATTTACAGAAAGTGCGAAGATTACCGATAGGGTACTGATGGCGGCATTCTCTTCTGCGTTGAGGCTTGTAAGCCACTAACAGAATCACGATCGCTCGATGAGAGGATGCCTTTGCGGCCGTTTCAAGCTGGCAAGGTCATGAGAGGGTGAGGGCTTGATATTGAATCTGGCAGGGTTGGAAGTGCTGATCGGAGCCGCAGTGTCCCTGGAAACAAACGCTCGCGCGGATGCGAGACTGCAACGGACGGCACGGATATTGGTGGTGGATGGCGAAGCTCATGTTCGAGCAATGATCGGCGCCACACTGGAGAGCCAGGGGTATCAGGTGCAGATGACCTCGTGCGGCCGCGACGCCATAAAAATGGCGAAAGAGAATGACTTTGACCTGGTGCTGACCGAAGTGGTGATCCACGACGGCAGCGGCATTGCCCTGATGGAACAGATACGTGGGCAGAAACCGCAGCTTCCCGTGGTGATGGTCACGGCGATTCATGACATCACCGTGGCCATTGACTCCATGCACCGCGGCGCTTATGACTATGTGCTCAAGCCCTTCGAGCGCGGGCATCTGCTGGGCACGGTTCAGCGCGCACTGGAGTACCGGCAGGCCCTGCAGGAGAACCACAGCTACCAGCAGAACCTGGAGATGGCGGTGCGGGCCAGGACCGAACTGCTGCGTCAGGCCATGGAAGATATCGAGCAGTCGTACGACATCACGCTGGAGGCGCTGGGCGACGCGCTGGACCTGAAGGACTCCGAAACCGAGGGACACTCCAAACGGGTGACGGCGTACACCATTGCGCTGGCGCGGGCCATGGGCGCGCCATCTGCGGAGATCAAGATGATTGCGCGCGGCGCCTTCCTGCACGACATCGGCAAGATGGCGGTTTCTGACGATATACTGCGCAAGCCCGGTCCGCTGACCGCGGAAGAGCAGACCTTCATGCGCCGCCATTGCGCCAGCGGCTACGATATGCTGCACAAGATTCCATTCCTGCGCGAAGCGGCCGAGATTGTTTTCACTCATCAGGAGCACTACGATGGAGGCGGTTACCCGTCCGGGCTGCGCGGCAGCGAGATTCCCATTGGAGCACGCATCTTTGCCATCTCCGACGCGCTTGACGCCATGACCAGCGAACGGCCTTACCGCAAAGCGCGCAGCTTCGAGGATGCCAGCAAAGAGATTCAGCGCTGCTCGGGAACGCAGTTCGACCCTACGGTAGTGGAGGTCTTTCTCAAGGTTCCCATTGAAGTCTGGCAAGAACTGCGCACGCAGATCGGCGAACAGAGCAAGCGGCTTTCGACATTCGACATCGTGAACAGACCCATCCGGAAAGAGAAATAGAATTCATCTTCGGAGTAGAAGCCATGAATCCACTCTCCAAGGAAGAAGCAGCTTCCCGTCTCGGCGCTTTGCCCGGCTGGCAAATCGAGGCTGGGGAATTGACGAAAACTTTTAAGTTTGACGATTTCGTTGCCGCGCTGGCCTTCGTCAACCGCTTAGGCGAGCGGGCCGAAAAGGCCAGCCACCACCCGGATATTGACATCCGCTATAACAAAGTGCGCCTGGGCCTGGTTACGCACGATGCCGGGGGCCTGACGGGCAAGGATTTCGAGCTTGCGGCTGCCGCGGACAAGCTGGTCTGACAGAGGAACGCCGGCCACCCGGATCAGGTTTGGGTTTTGTTGCCGGATTGGACCACAAGATCCTGAAATTTGGATTTTTGGCCGCATCCGTCTGGTAAACAGTAGGAGCAGTTGTTCAGCGCTACCGGAGAGCCCGCAGCTCTTTGGCTAGTGCTGGAGCGTCCACGATTACCCCGAGCTATGGCCGGACATAGGACTGGCGCAAGAGATCTACCGCTCTTAATTAAGTATATGTTTTTGAGTAGCTTACGATAAATAGATAGACTTGCCTGGGTGCCCGTTTTGGGATTGGCCTCATGGGAGTGTCGCGCATTGGGACACTGAACGCCCTCGAAGCACCGATTGTGCGACAGTTCAAAATAATTTCGATTTTTGTATTTGACATCGTCTCAATCTATGCTATGGTGTATATATTCCAGTGATGGAGAGACCTTCTCCGAACTGGAAGTAGTTTGCGTCACTGGCCTCCCGGCACGAACAGCAAGACCGTTCGTGCCGCCTTTTTTTGCGCTAAAGTGGGTCCACGCACACTTCGCGGCCCCGTCGCCACTATGGGCTTCGATTTTTCCTGCTTCCCGGCTAAAATAATGACGTCAGGGGATCTATATGAAGAATGACTGGATGAAGAGCCGTTGGGTTTTGGGTCTGGCGGTCTTCGCCGTGACCACGATCAGCTTTGCGCAGTGGTCGAACCCTGCCGACGATGTTCCCGCCTATCATCCCTCCGCGCCGCTCAAGGTGAGCGCGCTGGCCCCGATTCTCTCCGGGAGCAAGTTGACCGGCGAACACTTCCGCTATCCCTGGCAAGTGCACGCTTACCTGCTGGCAGCCAAAGTTGGGAGCGTGATCTACCAGTTGCCGTGCAATTGCCGCTGCGATCGCTCGCTGGGCCACACCAGCCTGCGCAGTTGCTACGAGACCACGCACTCAACCGAGTGCGACACCTGCGCCAAGGAGGGTTTCTTCGCCTACCAGCAGACCAAGTTGGGCAAGACGCCGGCCCAGATTCGCGCCGCAATCGCGCGGCATGAGTACGAGAGCATCGATCTGGAAAAGCAATAGACGCGCGGGAAAGCCGGAATTGACATAGAATGGAAGCAGCAGCACGAGCCAGTTGAACGGGCTCGCACCCAGATGGGGGCGTCACGGTTTCGACGGGATCGATTGCGGCTGAGGAGTCATGTCGGGGGGTGGGCACCCGTAATCGCTTACAAAAACAAAGTTGCCGACTACAGTCTGCCACTTGCAGCTTAATTAAATAAGCTGCCGTCTTCCACGGCTTCGCCTATGGGCTGTGAGCGGACGTCATACAGTAGGCTGGCGTGAACGGCTCGGTCCGTGTTGTTTGCGCGAGATCATCGGACTAGCTTTCGGCACATCTTGTCCGCTCTGAGTGCCGGGAGCGAAACCAAAGGAACCGGACAAAGCATGAACACTCCTGGCTGACAGCGATTTCGGACGCGGGTTCGACTCCCGCCGCCTCCACCATTACGTATATGATTCATTTTAATGGATTTGCATTCTCGATAACATGGCCGAGTGCGTAATATGTGTGAATAGTGTTGCTATCTTGCAGATAACAAATAGATTATGTGTCGATAGTGTGTAAATTCGTCGTCAGCTTTCCTACCGAACAGCCAGACCGCAAGGTCCGCCAAATAAGCCAACTAACTCCACGCTGTTGATCTCTCTGCCACTTTATGCACTATGCGCGCCGCCGACGCGTAATCTAGCCAGACGTTTGATGCTATACAATCCTTGCCAAACCAATCTTTAAAAGAGGTTTGTCATGAAAGCAGCAACCCTCCGGCACTTGTTCGTCTTCCCCCTTCTCTTGTCGTTCTTTTCCCTCGGCCATGCGCAGCAATCGCCTCAAGGACTGCGCAATCACGTGCGCCCCGCAGTTTCCAGTGGGCAGGCGGCGCTCGTCGGTTCACTACCGCCTGAACAGCAACTGAATTTCTCCATCGTGCTGCCGCTACGCAACCAGGCCGAACTGATCAGCCTGTTGAAACGACTCTATGACCCATCCAGCTCCGATTATCGCAAGTTTCTCAGCGTGGAACAGTTCACAGAACAGTTTGCTCCCACAGAGGAGGATTACCAGGCCGTAGTCTCTTTCGCCTTGTCGAACGGTTTTAATGTAACCGGTAAGCCCGCGAATCGTTTGGTCGTGCCCCTCAGCGGCACGGTGGCGCAAATCAACAACGCCTTTAACTTGAGCATGAATCTCTATCAACATCCCACAGAGGATCGTACATTTTTTCGCCGGATCGCGAGCCCTCGCTCAATTTGAGCGTGCCGGTGGCGCATATTTCCGGTCTCAACAATTACTCCATACCGCGTTCCATGCTGACGCGACCGCAATATGAACAGCAGATCCCAAATGTGACAGGCTCGGGCCCTGGTGGTTCTTACCTCGGCAGCGATATGCGGGCAGCATACTACGGCGGCGCGACACTCGACGGCAACGGCCAAACAGTCGGGTTGCTGGAGTTTGGAGGCTACAACCTCAGCGATGTGAATGCGAGTTTCAGCAATGCCGGGCAGTCCTACGGTGTCGCTATCAACAACGTACTGCTGGACGGCGCCACCGCGGAGCCAATTGGGAACACGGACGATGCCGAACAAGTGTTGGACATTGTCCAGGCGATAGGCATGGCTCCAGGGTTGAGCCAGGTTCGCGTATACATCGGGAACGGAAGCGAGTTGGACGATGCAAACATACTCAACACAATGGCCTCGGAGAATATCGCCAAACAGCTGAGTTGCTCTTGGTCTTGGAAGCCAGATGATCCCTCGGTAGCCGATGTATTCTTCCAGGAGTTTGCCGCTCAGGGGCAGAGTTTTTTCGCTGCTTCCGGGGATGATGGCGCCTTTGATCTCGCGATCAGTCCGTATTTCTATCCCCAGGAAGACCCTTACGTGACGGCTGTCGGCGGTACTCACTTGACCACAGATGGCGTGGGTGGTCAGTGGCTTTCAGAGACAGCATGGAACTCCCGCAATGCAGGCAGCGGTGGCGGCATCAGTCCAGACGGCATCTCAATTCCGAGTTGGCAGACTGGCCTGGCCAGTTCGTCCAACAGTGGTTCCTCCACTCTGCGCAATGTTCCCGATGTCGCCATGGAAGGTGACTTCGATAACTATTACTGTGGCACCGGATCTTGTGCGGGAGATGGCGCGGGTACCAGTTTTGCGGCCCCGCGCTGGGCCGGATTCATGGCGCTGATCAACCAGCAAGCTATCGAGGCGGGCACGGCGCCCCAAGGCGGCGTAGGCTTTATCAATCCAGCCATATATTCAATCAGTGAGGGATCCAGTTACAGCAGAGACATTCACGACATTACTGTGGGAAACAATAAAACTTATGGCCAGCCAACATGGTTTAGTGCCGTTACTGGCTATGATCTGGTAACCGGATGGGGAAGCGCAAATGGTCAGTATTTAATCGATGATCTGGCGGGACCCCAAGTGCCGGGCTTCTGGATTCTTGCTTCGTCTAGTACTGTCTCCATTAAGCAGGGCGCCTCCAGTTCAACCACCTTCACAGTTACTGACGCAGGCGGATTCACCGGGAATGTCACGCTTGCCATAACGTCCGCGTTGCCCAGCGGTGTGACCGCGTCATGGGGTACGAACCCCACATCCGGAACCAGCGTACTGACGCTGACGGCGAGCAGTTCCGCCCCATCCGGGACCACCGCTTCGACCATTACCGGGACCTCTGGAAGCGTGACGGCGACAACCAACATAACCGTGGCAGTCCATGCACCGAGTTTCAGCCTTTCTGGTTCACCGAGCAGTCTGGGTGTGGATCAGGGAAGCTCTGGAACAACCACCATTAATGTCACACCTCAGTATGGATTCGCCGGCAGCGTTAATCTGGATGTCTCGGGCCTGCCCAGCGGTGTGACTGCGTCCTGGGGCACGAACCCCACGTCCGGAAGCAGTGTGCTGACGCTTGCGGTGAGCAGTTCCGCCACCCCCGGAACAACAACGTTGACCGTCACTGGAACCTCCGGAAGCCTGACCGCAACCACCACCGTTGCTCTTTCGATCTATGGGCCCAGCTTTACGCTCTCAGGTGGGGGAGTTTTGAATATAGGTCAAGGTACTTCCAGCACGACTTACATTTATGTGAATCCCCAATATGGATTCACCGGCAGTGTCAGCCTTTCCGTTTCAGGGCTGCCCACCGGTGTGACCGCATCCTTCTCTCCAAACCCTGCAACCGGAATGAGCACACTGACGGTGACGGCTAGCAGTTCCGCCAGCCTCGGAACCACTACGGTGACCATTACTGGAACATCGGGCAGCCTGACCGCAACCACAACTCTTTCTCTGGGAGTTTATGCGCCGACATTCACGCTCTCGGGCGGAGGAAGTTTGGATATTGGCCAAGGTGCTTTTGGCACGACTTACATTTATGTGAATCCCCAATATGGATTCACCGGTGGCGTCAGTCTTTCCGTCTCAGGGCTGCCGGCCGGTGTGACCGCATCCTTCTCTCCAAACCCTGCAACCGGAAACAGCACCAGCACACTGACGGTGACGGCGAGCAGTTCCGCTGCCATCGGGCAGTATACTTTGACCGTCACCGGCACCTCCGGCAGCCTGACCGCAACCACTACTCTTTCTCTGGGAGTTTATGCACCGACATTCACAATCTCCGCAAACAGCCTGAACCTTGGCCAAGGCAGCTCCGGCACCTCCTACGTCTGGGTAAACTCACAATACGGATTCGCCGGCAGCGTCAGTTTTTCTGTTTCCGGCCTGCCCACCGGTGTGACAGCATTGTGGAATCCGAACCCCACAACTGGGAACAGCATGCTGACGCTGACGGCGAGTAGTTCCGCTGCCATCGGACAGTACCCCTTGACCGTCACAGGCACATCCGGCAGCCTGATCAAAACCATTACCCTTTCTCTCGGAGTCTATGCGCCGACTTTCACAATCTATGCAAACAGCCTGAACATTGGTCAGGGCACTTCTGGCACAACTTACGCTTATGTGAACCCACAATACGGATTCACCGGCAGCGTAAATTTCTCCGTTTCCGGCCTGCCCAGCGGTGTGACTGCATCCTTCTCTCCGAACCCAGCAACCGGGAGCAGCACACTGACGTTGACGGCGAGCAGTTCCACTGCCATCGGACAGTACCCCTTGACCGTCACCGGCACATCCGGCAGCCTGATTGCAACCACTTCCATATCTCTGGGAGTATATGCACCCACATTCACAATCTATGCAAACGGCTTGAACATTGGTCAAGGCACTTCTGGCACAACTTACGCTGATGTGAACCCACAATACGGATTCACCGGCAGCGTAACTTTCTCCGTTTCCGGCCTGCCCAGCGGAGTGACTGCATCCTTTTCTCCGAACCCCACAACCGGAAGTAGCACTTTAACGCTGGCGTCGAGCAGTTCCGTTGCTATCGGACAGTACCCCTTGACCGTTACCGGCAAATCGGGAACTCTGACCGCAACAACTACCATTTCTTTGGGAATCTATCAGCCATTCTTTACTCTCTCAGCGTCAAACCTGAATATAGGTCAGGGCAGCTCGAGTACGTCTTACATCTGGACCTATCCACAATATGGATTCACAGGCAATATCAATCTTGCCGTTTCCGGCTTGCCCAGCGGCGTGACCGCATCTTTTTCTCCGAACCCAACAACCGGAAGCAGCACTTTAACGCTGACGGCGAGCAGTTCTACTGCTATCGGACAGTACCCCTTGACCCTCACCGGCACATCCGGAAACCTGACCGCAACCACTACCCTTTATCTGGGAGTCTATGCGCCGACCTTCACACTCTCGGGAGGGAATGTGAACATAGGTCAAGGCAGCACGGGTACGTCCTACATTTGGACCTACGCTAATTATGGGTTCACGGGAAGTGTAAATCTTGCTGTTTCCGGCTTGCCCAGCGGTGTAACCGCATCCTTCTCTCCAAACCCCACAACCGGAAACAGCACTTTAACGCTGACGGCGAGTAGCTCAACTGCCATCGGACAGTACCCGCTGACCGTTACCGGCACATCCGGAAGCCTGACCGCAACCGCTAACATTTCTCTGGGAGTCTATGCGCCGACCTTCTCGTTTTACGCTTCGCCATCAGGCCTGAATTTGAACGAGGGTAGCTCAGGTACATCGACCATTTATATAAATACACAATACGGGTTTACCGGTAGTGTAAGCCTTGCCGCGTCGAACCTGCCCAGCGGTGTGACCGCATCCTTTGCTCCAAATCCAACCTCAACTGGATCCAGCTTGCTGACGTTGACAGCGAGCAACTCTGTCGTCCCTGGATCCGCGACGGTGACCATCACGGGCACCTCCGGCAGCGTGACGGAAACCAATAACCTTTCTCTGACCATCAATGCGCCAGGCTTCACGCTTGTGAATGCGCCTGGAGATGTGAATGTAATCCCTGGCGGTTCCGACAAATCCACCATCTCAGTAGTTCCTCAGAACGGATTTAGTGGCAATGTCAATTTGGCTGTCACCGGGCTGCCCAGCGGAGTGACCGCATCGTGGAGTCCGAATCCCACCACCGGATCCAGCGTGCTGACGCTGACGGCGACAAACTCCGCTACTCCCGGAACAACAACGGCGACCATCACCGGCACCTCAGGCGCGCTGATCGCAACCACCTCCCTTGCGGTGACAGTCCGCGCTAACCCGGCGATTACTACGACGACGCTGGCAGTGACTTCGGCCGGCACTCCGGTGACGTCGGTCGCGTCGGGCACGGCGGTGACACTCACAGCGACGGTGAGTGCCGGATCTACGGCATTGACGAATGGGCAAGTAAAATTCTGTGACGCGTCGGCGGCTTATTGCGCGGACATCCATCTTCTCGGCACAGCACAGTTGACAAGCGCCAAAACGGCGGCATTGAAGTTTATCCCAGGACCGGGAAGCCACAGCTACAAGGCAGTCTTTGTGGGCACTTATAGCGATGGGACAAGTTCCTCGAACGCGTCGGCGCTGGCTGTGACTGCTTCAAACGCTTCTACAACGACGATCACCCAGAGCGGTAATCCCGGCAACTACACGTTGACAGCGACCGTGGCGGGACAAGGATCGCGTCCACCTGCCGGGGCAGTCTCTTTTCTAGACACCAGCAACGGAAATTCAGTGCTGGACACTGCGGCTTTGGGGCAGGGTGTGACGTCTCTGAGCTGGCATAACTCGCAGTCGATTGCGACGGGCTCATATCCATCGTCCATTGCATCCGGGGACTTCAATGGAGATGGCATTCCAGATATGGCGGTGGTGAACCCGAATAGCAACACGTTAACGATTCTTCTGGGCAACGGAGACGGTACATTCAAGGCCACTGCCACAAGCCCGCAAACCGGCAGCAATCCAGTCTTTGTGGCAGTCGGAGACTTCAACAACGACGGCAAAGCCGACTTGGCCGTGGCAAACTTCAACAGCAATACCTTGACGATTCTCCTGGGCAACGGAGAAGGTACGTTTACCGCTACAGCCGTGAACCCGACAACAGGATCCGATCCACAATCGATTGCCGTAGGAGATTTTAACGGAGACGGCATATTGGATCTGGCTGTCGCGAACTATTCCAGTAACACAGTGACAGTTCTTCTGGGCAACGGAGACGGTACGTTTACCGCCAGTCCTATGAGCGCGCAAACAGGCGGCGAGCCGATATCCATTGTGGCAGGAGACTTCAATGGGGACGGTATTCTGGACCTGGCCGTGACAAACAGCTATGGGAATCCCGTGACGATTCTTTTGGGCAGCGGGGACGGATCATTCACCGCAGGGGTGAGCCCGCAGACTGGCAACGGCTCGAAATCCATTGTGACAGGGGACTTCAACGGAGATGGCATACCAGATTTGGCCTTCGCGAACTCTTCCGGCAACGGAGTGTCGATTCTTTTGGGCAACGGGGATGGCACGTTTACTGCCACATCCGTGAGCCCGCCAACGTTGACCGTACCTGGTTCAGTTGCTATTGGGGACTTCAACGGAGATGGCGAGGCGGACTTGGCCGTGACAAATCCTTACAGCAATATAGTGACAGTTCTTTTGGGCAACGGGGACGGAACATTTACCGCGGGGGGGAGCCCGCAAATGGGCAGCTATCCAGCATCCATCGTGACAGGGGATTTCAATCGGGATGGTATTCCCGATCTAGCGGTGGCAAATTACTACGGAAGCACGCTGACGGTTATGACCGCGCAGTTGGCGCAGACAGCCACTGCGACAGCAAGCGGCATCGCAATCGCTGGCACGGGAACACACGCGGTCGATGCAAGTTATCCCGGAGACGGCAGCTACGGCTCCAGCATCTCCGCTGCCACGGGACTCACCACGCAGATAGTGACGCCGACCGTCACGGTGACGGCTGGGTCACTCACGATCACAAAGACGCAGCCGCTGACGGTGACGGGTGCCGTCAGCGGTGGAAGCGGCAACCCCTCGCCCACTGGCTCGATAACCCTGACCGGCGGCGGCTACTCCTCCACGCAGGCTCTCAGTAGCGGCAGCGCACAGTTCACGATCACAGCAGGATTCCTGAGCACTGGCAGCGACACCTTTACTGCCAGCTACACACCCGACTCTCAAAGCTCCACAACCTACAACAGCGCCACAGGCACATCTCAGCAAGTCACCGTAACGCTGGCCACGCCAACAGTGACGGTGACGCCGTCGTCATTTAGCATCACGCCGGCCCAGCCGTTGACGGTGACGGTAGCTGTCAGCGGCGCTCCAACGCCCACGGGCTCGATATCGCTAACCGGCGGCGGCTACTCCTCCACGCAGGCTCTAAGCAGCGGCAGCACGCAGTTCAGCATCACGGCGGGATCGCTGAGCATCGGCAGCGATACGTTTACGGCTAACTACACGCCCGACTCCAGCAGTTCCGTGACTTACAACAACGCCACCGGCGCATCGACGGCGGTAACGGTTATGCAAGCGAATCCCGTTCCGGTCATCAGCGGCATATCGCCGTTGTTCACAAACGCGGGCGGTTCGGCTTTCACGCTGACGGTCAACGGATCTGGATTCATATCAGGCTCAACGGCCTACTGGGGCACATCCGCTCTAACCACAACCTATGGGAGCGCAAACCAACTGACGGCCCAAGTTCCTGCAGCCGACATTGCCACTGGCGGAACTATCACCGCAATCACCGTGCAAACGCCATCTCCCGGCGGTGGCACATCCAACTCGTTCATGTTCGAGGTGAACTCGGCATCGGGATCGGCAACGGGGCCCACATTTACATCCACAACAGCGACCGTAACAGCCGGATCATCGGCTAGCTATCCGGTCACTCTGCCTTCCTCGGTAGAGAGCGCCTACGTAACTTGCCTGAATCTTCCCACGGGCGCGGCGTGCAGCTATTCGGCAACAGCAAACACATTGTCGATTACAACCTCATCGACAACGCCCAAAGGAACCTATCAGATCACTGTTGTCTTTACTGAAACCGTCGCCGGCGCGGCAACCTCATGGATTCTTCTGCCCATTCTTCTGCTGCCTCTTGTGTTTTTGAGAAGGAAACTGGCAGCGCGAGGCGCTTGGGTGACGGCTTGTCTGGGGCTGGTTCTGCTGACAGTGGCGGCTTACACAGCCGGCTGCGGTGGTGGAGGGTCCACTACCACAACACCACCCCCTCAGACACATCAGGTGGTGAGTTCGGGCTCAATCGGCATCACGATCCAGTAATCACATCCAAGGAAGCGCAGCATAGAAACGGAATGGCGGATTCGTCATTCCGTTTCTGTGTTGGTGACAGAGCAGGAGTGCAGAGAATTCGACTCTGTGACCTTAGAAATAAACTCTGGTAGTGTCCTCTTGTGCAGAGGCTGAGGCAACCCGAGTAGCAGCGGCGATGGGGCGGCGTCACAAGCTCCCCCGGCACAACGATGGGAACCCACATTAGTCGACCCTGAAAAAGTCATTTTCAGGATCGACTAGAGTAGAAACTCGGTAAGCGTGTGGTGTGCCCATGTTGACCGTCCGCTTCTGCGTGCATTTGGAGTAAGGACTGATTTGCGAAGTGTCCACTTATTTTAAGTGGACACTTCGGAAAGCACAGGTCAGGCAGCTATGGCGACGGGCTGGAGAGTGTCGGCCAGATTCCAGGGAAGCCGTTCCTCGATTCGGTTGATCGGATGTTCAGCGATGCGGATCAAGACCTGGCGAAGATAGGCTTCCGGATCAAGGCCGTTCAGTTTGGCTGTGCCAACCAACGAATAAATGGCGGCAGCGCGTTCGCCGCCAGAGTTCGATCCACAGAAAAGATAATTCTTGCGTCCAAGCGCTACGGCGCGCAGCGCCCGTTCGGCCGCCGAATTATCGATCTCCAACAGTCCATCGTCCACGTATCGCGTGAGCGCGCGCCAGTGCGAGAGCGCATAGCGAATCGCGCCGGCGGTCTCGCTTTTTGCGGAGAGTTGCCGCAGGGATTTTTCCATCCAGCTTTGCAGATCGTCGAGCAACGGCTTTGCACGGGCCTGGCGAATCTCACGGCGTAATTCGGCTGGCTTGCCGCGAACCTCTTCTTCGATGCCATACAGAGCGCCGATGCGATGGATGGCTTCGGCTGTGATGGGCGAGGCGTGAACCACGTGAATGTCATGGAACTTGCGCCGGGCGTGAGCCCAGCAGGCCACTTCATAAATAACGCCGCCCTCATAGAGATGATGAAAGCCTGCGTAGGCGTCGGCTTGCAGAGCGCCCTTGAAGTTCTTCAGATGGAGCCTTGGATGTTCGCCCTTGCGATCTGGCGAGTAGGCGAACCACACGGCAGGCGCGGTGTTTTCACCGGCAGATCGTTCGTCGCGCACATAAGTCCAGAGGCGGCCTGTTCTGGTCTTGCCGTTGCCAGGGGCGAGCACTGGAACCGGCGTGTCATCGGCATGGATCTTCGTCGCCGACAATACATGCCTGCGCAACGCATCAACCAACGGCGCAAGTACCTCACTGGCAGCTCCCACCCAACCCGCCAGTGTTGAGCGATCGAGATCGACTCCTTCGCGAGCGTAGATTTCCGACTGGCGAAACAGCGGGCAGTGATCGGCATATTTGGCTACCAGCACATGCGCCAGCAGTCCCGGCCCAGCAAGTCCGCGCTCGATGGTGCGCGATGGCGCGGGAGCTTCGACAACGCGCTCGCACTGCTTGCAGGCGAACTTCGGCCGCACGTGGCGAATGACCTTGAAGTTGGCCGGAATGTACTCCAGTATCTCGGCCACATCTTCGCCGAAGTTGCGCAACTGGCCTCCGCAATCGGGGCAGCAGTTTTGATCGGGATGGTGCGTTACGACTTCGCGGGGAAGATGCGCGGGAAGCGGCTTGCGCGATGGTCTTGCCTTGGGAAGAGGCTTGGTCACTGCCACAGGTTCTTGGAGCTTCTCTTCAGCAGAAGCTTGCTCCGTCTCTGCTTCTTCGAGTTGCAACTCGAACTGCTCAACCTGAACAATGACCTTCTCGCTCTTCGCGCCGAAGATCATGCGGCGCAGCTTCTCGATGACCAGCTTCAGATGTTCAACCTGTTGAGTATGGGAGTCGAGACTCTCACGCTGCTCGACAACCAATATCTTCAATGCTTCTATATCGAGTTGGTCGAGGTCGGGAAGAGCGGCAGTAACCATGACCGCAGTATGCCATGAAACGGTGTGGAAAACATCTACAAAAGGCTCATGGATACAGGAGAATCATGCTTGTCACTTACACCGCGATCTGCGGCGTCCACGTTCTCTCCGGCCTGCGCCAGTCAATGCCTTCCATGAGCATCGACAGCTGCGCCCGCGTCAGAGAAACCGTTCCATCCTTCGCTTGCGGCCAGATGAAGTGTCCGCGTTCCAATCGCTTCGCGAACAGACACAGACCGTCTTCATCGGCCCACAAAATCTTGATCGTGTCGCCTCTGCGCCCGCGAAAAACAAACACGTGTCCGGAAAATGGCTGCTGCTTGAGGATCATCTGCACTTGCGCACTCAACCCCGGAAAGCCGCGCCGCATATCGGTCACGCCTGCGGCGATCCAGATGCGTGTGCCTGTGCGCAGTTCGATCACTTGCGCAAGCTCTCCAGAATCGCTTGCAGCGCCGCTCGGTCCGCACCGCGCTCCACGGTGATCGCAACGCGGCCCGGAAACTCGATGTGAATCGCGCCCGATGGAACGGATGACTCTTGGCTGGCGATTTGTCGCTGCTCAGCCAGGCCTGCTGAACCCGCCGATGAAACAATCACCGGCAACAGCGATGATGCCTGCTCTCCGGCCGCCACCAGTTCTCCGACGCGATAGGCCCGACGCCACTGAAACACTTGATGCGAGTTCACGCCCTCGGCCTGCGCTACTCGCGCCACGCTCTGCCCTGACTGAAACGTCAACTCCACAATCCGTCGCTTCTCTGCGACAGAACGCCGCACACGCACCTTGCTCGCTTCCATGTCTCCATCGTTACAATGCGGCGAACGCATGTCGAGGGTGGGAACACAAGACGCTTACGAACCGGGTCTCTGGGATGGATACCGGAGCAGTGGGCGTGGTCGAGCTTCCGGCGTTACGCAGCTGGGACCGAAGGGACGGTGATCGAGTCGGAGCGGACCGGTTGGCGGAGGGAACACGAGGACACACTCCCCGGTCCCCAAAAGCGAGGGACCGGGGGCACCCTCATCTTGGTTGGCAGAGATCACCGGGACCGGGGCCACCCGCCTGTCGTATCGATGCCCATCTCGGTGACCTGTTCACCGCCCAGACCGAGAACAAAGTCGTTGGTGGTCGTGAAGCCGTTGGTAGAAGGATCGCAGCTCCATTTGCTGATGGTCCCCTTGGCCACGCGCGTGCCATCGGCGTCATAGAGATAGCCGGTATAAGTAGTCATGCTGGCGACGGGAGCGCTGGCCATGGCGCAGATACGTCCCTCGGCGTCATAGAGATACCTTCCTCTGAATTGTACTGACATCCCCCGCCCCTAAAAGTGAGCGACCGGGGGTACCTCTCGTGACTGGTGTTGAACCTCAAGACCGAATCCACCCGCCTATTCTAAAGTAGGAACTTGGCATCCTGTTCGTACATCCGCAATATGATCCACCCGCATTAAATCTATGAATATCACCCTCAGATTTGGATTCAGCGGAACTCTGCCGCCAAGTCGAAGTCTGCCGTAAAATCTTGCGCTAAGTTTTCTTCTAATAGAATCTGGTGGACATGGATGTCTCATGATTTCATCGAATTTGTCAACACTTGGGTCTGCATTGTCTTGGGATACGCCTAATTGCAAGGCATTATGATCGCAGTTCTTGTCTATCAAAAGTGCACCGTGCAGAAGATCGGACATGACGGTAGCCTCAAGAACTACATCCAGTTTGTGTCTAGCCATTTTTACGCTATCCGCTCGACAGACACTGGTCCTTACGTAATGCGATTGCCTGCCCTGGGCACAAGCATTCTGGCTTACGGTGGGGATGACAAATATGCATAGCAAACAGAACCTCTTCATGGTTTACATCCTTTCTTGCAAGCCTCATTTGTAGAGGCAGTCGCCCCGGCCTCAATTGCTGCGCTTCGGTTCTTTTCAAAATCAGCTCCACTCCAATCACCTGACCATAACCCGCTAGGTGTGGGAATGCTAAATCCCTCATTAACGTAAGACTCGGTTCGATAGGCATGACGCTCACTTTTCATCTCCTCGTGACGATTCGAAATACCATGCCCCATTTTTCTTTCATCTGATCCGTGGGTTCCTTCGTGTATGGCTATACCAGCACGTTCTGTCAAGTATGTGCCAGCCATGAACCCTTTCGTCGAAGCATGGATTTGTGCAAGATCAAACTTGATTCTTATATTCCCTTTAGCGTCATATGACGTTATTCCTGCTGTGCCCTTAGATAATTTCCCGAACGAAACAAACACCTTGTTCTTCGTTGTATCGGACCCGTAAAAATCGAGCACCCCCTGTATTTCCCTCGCTTGATCGGATTCAGGCCCAAAGTGTTTCATAGCGACCCTCGCCATATTCAGTGCCGTTACAAATCCGGCGCAATCCTCGCTGCTTCCTCTGCAAGTGTAGTGGCCATCAAGGTCGAGTCTGGCAAGCGGGTTGTTCATAACATATGCGTACAGGTTGAGCGTCTGTGGATCATCCAGCTTGGCGTACGGCACCGGCTCTTCCTTGATGCTCCAATCGGGTGATATCCAGCGGCCCATCGAGCTGGAG
>Ga0224530_1000244_pt1 | contig 38494 bp, 28 predicted proteins | sample CBST75metaG_FD_179873 | JGI IMG/M metagenome (GOLD analysis project Ga0224530, IMG submission 179873) | Peat soil microbial communities from Stordalen Mire, Sweden - C.B.S.T75 | ecosystem: Environmental > Terrestrial > Soil > Wetlands > Peat | place: Sweden: Norrbotten County, Stordalen Mire...
ATGCGCCCAAGGCGCGGCTGCTGCTGATCGAGGTGCCCCCTGGCGCCGCGCAACTGTCTGAGTTGCAGACGTGCCTCACCGAGGCAGCTAAGGAACTTGCTGGAGAGCGGATCGGCGTCATGCTGCCGGCTGAACTCACGGCACCGGCTGATGCCGCGGCGGTCTTTCCCTGGGGACGGTGGGCCGCTCCCGAGGAACTGGCGCGGGAACTCTACGCCGGCCTGCGCGCGCTCGATGGCGAGGACTGCACGGTGATTCTCTGTCCGCTGCCGCCGCCCGGGGGCATTGGCGCGGCCATGCGCGACCGCCTGCGCAAAGCATCGCACCCGGCTGGAAAATAGCTCTCAAAGGACAGAAGGCTACTGCCCGGGGTCGCCGAGTTTGTGCATGTATTTGATGGAGGACTTGTAAACCAGGGTCTTGGTGCGGCCGCGAACCTTGATGGCGTCGTGGTCGTACCACTCGATGCAGCCCTCCACCCGCTCCCCGTCTTCCAGCACAATCACCATCGGCGTCTGCGCCTGCACCTGTTTCTGCAGGTAGAAGACCTCGGCGTGGCTTTGCGTGGTGATCGGCTCCTCGCCGTAGGTGGAGACGCGGAAGGGCGCCAGGGCGACGGGCTTACTGAAGGTGAGCGACCCCTTGGGTGCCTGGGCGCGGGCTTGGGTCAAGCTCTGGACGCGGGCCGGCGCATCGGGGCCTTGCTTGTCCTTGGCGGACTGAATAGTCGAAACACGCACGGGAAGTCCTCCTGGAGCACACAAGGCAAAAAAGTCGAGCAGGTGCAAGGCACAAAACATGAGACGAAGGCTTCATACTCTCCGCTCAAGCGCAAATTCGCTGTTGGAGAGGGCGCCGTGGAGGAGCTCGAAGAGGTTCCACCCACAGGTCGCCGGAGCCGGGGCCGCGAAAGGGGGAAGGCCTCTCACGCGCCAGTTTCCGAGGAGCAGTTGGGCTGATTCTATCCCAAAAGGATGCGCGGTGCCTGACCAAAGGCAGCATTTTTCCGCTCTCCCGGGGTCATTTCGGAGTGGCTTCAGTCTCGTTCCATGCTGACGGTCATGGCATCCAGCGATAGGGAACGGAGAAGGTTGCGGCGCATCCCCTGTTCCACCTGGACCAGAGCCTGCGCGGCGCCGTCGATCCAGTCCACGCTGAGCCCCTGGGCCATGCGCGCAATTTCGGCTTGGAGGTCCAGGTTGCGGATCAGTTGCGGCGTTCCGGCCACCACCAGCAGAAGGTCTTCGATAAGGCTGCCCAGGGCGCGTAGCAGGTTCAGGGTCTTCTGCTGGCCGTCGGCGCCGGCGCGGTAGCTCTCGGTGGCGTGAAACAGTTGCGAGTAGTCGGGGTCGCGTAGGGCAGTGCGCAGCAGGATCAGTGCATCCTGGCGGCTGGCCACGAACACGCCCAGGTCGATGGTGAGCGCGCGGCCCACGGCGCCCTCGGCCAGGCGTGCGGCCAGGGCGCGATCACGGGAATTCAACTCGGGACGGCGCTCGGCCAGTAGTGCTTCCAGTTCGGAAGCTGCAATTGCCCCCAGCCGGTGCACCACGGCGCGGGAGCGAATCGTCGGCAGCAGTTCCTGCGGGTTCTCCGTGAGCAGGATCAGCGAAGTATGCTCGGGCGGCTCTTCCAGGACCTTCAGCAGCGAGTTGGCCGCCTCTTTCATGAAAGCCGAGGACGTGAAGATGGTGAACGTGCGCTTGGATTCGACCGGCGGGCGATAGTTGGCCACGTGGATGACCTGCCGGACCTGTCCCAGCTTGATGAGCAGTTGCGGCGGATCGGGCGGGACAATCAGCAGGTCCGGGTGGGTCTGAATGAAGATGCGGGTCTCCCGCTTGTCGGTGTCGCGCATCTCCTCGCGGGCGGCCACGGCCTCCGCCACGCGCGCATCCAGGTCGCTGGAGTCGGCAATGCGGGTGCAGTTCGAGCACACGCCGCAGAAGTCCGGCAGGCCGTCCGTTTCGGTGGGATGCAGGCAGTTGACGGCCTTGGCCAGCATCAGCGCCAGCGTATATTTGCCCGCTCCCCGCGGTCCGGCCAGGATTAGCGAATGGGGAAAGCGCTCCGCGCGGATGCTCTCGCGCAGATGGGTCACGGTTTGCGAATTGCCGAGGAACTCCTGAAAGCCCACGATTTGAGGATAGAGCATTTGCGCGAGCGGTGGGGAGGGCGCTCGATCGTGGCGAACAGCCTTCGGTCGCAATGCGGTGCGCGCGGATAGGAATAAGTCATGGAACCGCGACGGCGGAAATGCGTAGTCCTATGGTAACCAGTCATGACAGAACAGGTTGGGCGAAGTCGAAAGAGATACAGAAACCCTGTTTAGAGTGGCTCGGAATCGAAAGCCTGGGAAACCAGAAGGAAGAGGAGCGGAATGCGCGATCGGAGTGAAAGACGGACCGGCAGCGAACAGAAGAGGAAAATGAATTCGCCCAGACGAGCTGGCTTGCGGCGAATCTCGATTTCGGCGGCGTGCCTCGCGGCCGGGTTACTGGCTTCGACGGCAGGATCGTCTGCTCAGAGCCAGACGATGTTTCGCGGGGATCTGGCGCACACCGGCGTCTACTCCGGCAGCGCGCCCAAAGGCATCAATCACGTGGCCTGGGAGTTCAAAACCGGGGGTCGCATCTTCTCTTCGCCGGTGGTGGCGGATGGCCTGGTGTTTGTGGGCAGCAACGATCACTTGATTTACGCCATCGATGCCGGAACCGGTCGCGAGGCATGGAAGTTCCAAACCGGCGCCAACGTGAACGGCACTCCTGCGGTGGCCAATGGAGCAGTGTACGTTCTGAGCCTGGATGGCAATGCTTATGCGCTCGATGAGCACACCGGCAAGCAGCTATGGAAGTTTCAGACCGCCGGTGAGAGTCGCCTGAATGTGGCTGGAATCTACGGGCTTGCTCCTTCGCGCGAAGTGATTCCGGATGTTTGGGATTTTTTCCTTTCCTCGCCCGCGGTTGACGGCGGACTTGTCTATTTCGGCAGCGGAGATCACAACGTCTATGCGCTGGAAGCCGCGACCGGAAAGCTGCGCTGGAAATTCCAGGCCGGCGACGTGGTTCACTCTTCTCCCGCCATCGCGAATGGAGTACTGTACATCGGCTGCTGGGATGGCGTGATGTATGCCCTGAAGGCGAACACGGGCGAACTGGTTTGGAAGTATGCCACCTCGGTCGATGCCACGCATTTCATGCAGGGGCTTCCCGGTTCAGCCGCAGTGGCCGATGGGATTGTGGTCTTCGGCAGCCGGGATAACAACATCTATGCGCTCGATGCCAACACCGGAAAAGAACTTTGGCGGCAGAGTAACGGCGGATCGTGGGTGATCGCGTCGCCCGCGATCAAGGATGGCGTGGTCTATATCACCACCTCCGATTCCGTGAAACTGCGCGCGCTGCAACTTAAGACCGGCACACAGCTATTCGACATGACTTACAAGACGTACAGCTTCTCCTCGCCCGCATTGGCCGGAGGACATGCTTACTTCGGCAGCTTCGATGGCATTGTCTGGGACGCCGATTTGAGTTCCCGCCAACTGCAAGACGGGTTTCATGTGGCTGCCCGCGTCACTCACAAGGAACTGCTGAAAGAAGACGGACATCTGAACGATAGCGCGATCTATGGGCCATTGGGGCCGGATGGCAGGCCGAATAACACCATCGATGCGAACATTGTTGGAATGGACCGCCTGCTGCAACTGGGCGCCATTCTCTCCAGCCCCGCAGTCGCCAACGGAGTGGTCTATGTGGCCAGTGCGGATGGGTCGGTGTACGCGTTGGATTGATTCCTGTCCTGCCAGGAGCGGCGCGCCGGTACCATCCTGCCGGTGCGCCGTTTCGGTTGACGCCGCGGGCGCTCCCATGTAGCCTCGTCGTATGTTGACCGCATCTCTCTCCTGTTGTTGTCGCTCCCGCGCCTAAGCTGGTCGAGCATCCGTACTGTTGTAGAAGAGAATCCCGCACAGTCCGCTCTTATACCAGCGATAGCTTAGCCCATGCATTCTTTTCGTCCGTGGCTTCTTCAACGCTGAAATGTGACAGCTTCAACGGCCAGAAATTCCCCATAGCTCTTCCCCGATACGTGGCAATCTCCGGGGACGAAAAACCGCCGCTCGAAGGGTACGACCCATCCGGGGATCTTCCCCACCTCGTGACTCACTCCGACGCGGCCGAACCACTCACCCAAACAGGAGAAACCGATGAGCGCCATCCTCAGTGAGGTCTTGACCGCCAACCAGAAGTACAGCGCGTCGTTTGGAGAGAAGGCCAATCTCGCGCTTCCGCCGGCGCGGCATTTCGCCGTGCTTACCTGCATGGATGCCCGCCTCGATCCGGCCAAGTACGCCGGCTTGTCCGAGGGCGATGCGCACGTTATCCGCAATGCCGGCGGACGCGCCAGCGACGACGCCATCCGCTCGCTGGTCATCAGTTACAAACTGCTCGGAACGCGGGAGTTTTTCGTCATTCATCACACCGATTGCGGCATGGAGTTCTTCACCAACGACGTGATGCGCGGCCTGCTTGCCAACAGCCTGGAGACGGCGGAGTTATCGGCGTCCGGCTTTCGCGACGTAGGCCATGGACCCGGCTCACGCGCCGGCGAGTTTATTGAGTGGCTCGTCATTCCAGATCGGAAGCAGGCTGTCGTCGACGATGTGGTTCGCGTCCGCACCCACCCGCTCGTCCCCCGCTCGATTCCCATCTATGGCTATATATATGACGTGAAGAGCGGCAAGCTGATCGAGGTGGAAGAGGCGACCAAAGCCGGCGCGGCAAGCTGAGAGGGCGCTTAACCTTTTATTGGCACAGTTCCCCCGGGCGCGAGAGCAGGCGCCCGGTGCGAACACCCTGTCTTGTCATTGGATTCCGTTAGTTATGGAGATCGGTCAAGGACAGCATCTTAAGAAACTGGCGCTGGGTACACTGGTCGATGGTTTCGGCAACCAGTTTGCCGTTGCGATCGAAGATAAACGTCTTGGGAATCCCGTCGATGTGAAACTGCGTGTGCACCTTGCCGTCGGGGTCCAGCAGAACCGGAGGATGATAGCCGGTCGGGGAAATGAAGCTGCTGACCTTGAATGCGTTCTCGTCCGTGATGGAGAGGACAACTAGACCCTGGGGCTCAAAGTGCCTGTAGATCACATCCAGGTCGGGCATCTCCATCCGGCAAGGCGGGCACCAGGTGGCCCAGAAGTTCACCATCACCACTTTGCCGCGCAGCTCGGAGAGGGTGTACTTCTTGCCTTTGAGATCCTTGAGCGTGAAGTCGGCCTTTTGCACATCGGCGTCGTCGTCGATCAGAACCTGGCTGGCCTTGGCAAAAAGAGGATCGTTCAGAGTCGCCGTCACGTTCTCGTACCGGACCAGCTTAGCCAGTTCGACGTAAGGTTCTGGAGTGTGATCGCCCTTGGCCGGGACGGGTGACTCGGCAAGAGACTTGGCCAGGGTGTCGGTGACGCCTTGCAGGGTTTCCTGGCCCTGGTCGCCTTCGGTGGCCAGGTTGGCAAGATTGTAGGCCAGCCGGACTTTGGGCTGGCCGGCGGGCAGCGTGGCGATCTGCTGGGCGAGCTTGAGGGTCGCCACCGGACGCTGGGTGACGGAAAGCGAGCGCAGACTGCTCAGTTGCTTGTTGATCTCGGACTCTTTTACCTGGGCCATAAGCACAGGCGCTGCCAAAAGCAGAGCGGCGGAGACAAGGACGCGATAAATCGCTCTCATACGGTCTGGTTCACTTCCTGAATTGGAGTCATTCGATCTTTCGCGGAATTATATGCCGCGGACCTGAAGTTACGGGCAGTGATGAACCCTATTTGCAGACCGGTTCCCGCAGTCGCCCGGCAACGGCGGTCACGATCTTCTCGTAAACTTCGTCGATGTTCAGATCGCCTTCGATCAGGACCACGCGCTCTGGCGAGCGGGCCGCGATTTCCCGGTACTTCTCCCAGACGCGGCGGTGGAAGGCGTCTTGCTCCTGCTCGAAGCGGTCTTCGTCTTTTCCGTTCTGGGCAGCCACGCGGTCGTTGCGCCGTCGCGCGCGTCCGAGCGACCGGTCCAGAGAAGGCAAAAGCAAGAGCGTCAGGTCGGGTTGCAGGTTTCCGCAGAGCAGCCGGTGCAGTTCGAGCACGATTTCCGAGCCCAACTCCCGTCCCCCGCCCTGATACGCTTCGGTCGAATCGGTGAAGCGGTCGCAGAGAACGATTTTCCCCGCTTCGAGCGCCGGCTCCACAACTTCGGCGATGGCCTGGGCGCGATCCGCGAACATCAGGGCCATCTCCGCCATGGGGGCCAGACCGGTGGAACGGGAGTCCAGAACCAGCCCGCGGATGCGCTCGCCGGTGGATGTTCCGCCCGGCTGGCGAGTCACCAGGGGTGCGTGGCCGCGCTTCTGGAGCCAGGCGGACAAACGATTGATCTGGGTGGTTTTACCGGAACCGTCCAAACCTTCCAGAGTGATAAAGAGTCCGCGCGGCATGGGCTGAGTTTATCACCTGCCCAATCTTGCACAAAGTAGAAGACGAGGCTGCTCGAAGTGTGTTAAAAGAGGGAAGATTTTAAATACGTCTCTCCGCTTCATCACCCCCTACTGGTGCTGCTCAATAAGTTGGTGTCTCTTCTCAAGAAGAAAATGCCGCTCAGACCGGCGGCTGCGGATCAGGCTGGTCTGAAAAACAGAAACGTCACCGGAGGCAGGCGACTGCGCTCCAACTGGAGTGGAAAGAACGTGGACTCAAGAATTCTCCACAAACTCACTGTCTGCGGCTGCCTCGCGGTTGCCATGCTCTTTACCCGGCAAATAAACGCGCAGCACCTCACCCTGGAGGGACAGACCGGCGGGTTCCTCACCCCCACTGCCTATGTCGTCTACTCCGACAAAGGCCAGACATTCTCACACCCGGCCGTAGGCTACCACTTCATCAACACCTCCAAGGTGATCGGAGATATCCAGACCTTCAGCATCGCGGAAGGATTCGCCAATCGCGCTGAGGTCGGCTACACGCGCAGCCTCCACCTGCTCGGCGACAGCAATGTGCCCGCGCAGGGGGCGTTCAGCCAGCTTTGGAACTACAACGGCATGAACATCTTCAGCGGCAAGGTGGTGGCCGTCAAGGACGGGCAATTCGGCCCCTGGACGCCCGGCCTCGCGGTCGGCGGAATCGTCCGCACCGGAGACCACTTTGTAACCGGCCATCTGAACAAGGAACTGGGGCTCGGCTCCGACACGGCGAATACCAATGGCGACGTATATGTTGCGGTCACCAAGACCTGGATCAAGCCGCCCGTGCCATTCCTCGTCAACCTCGGCTGGAAGGCGACCAATGCTTCGATCTTCGGCATCGGTGGCCAGAGCACACGCTTTGGCGGACGACTTTTCGGCGGCTTGGGTATCCCTCTGCCCGGTCCGTGGGGGACGGCCATCGTACCTTCGGCTGGCTTTACGCAGGAGCCGCACACGGCAAAGAACCTGGGCTACATCCTGCCTGGCGGCGTGCATGTTCCCACCACCATGGACTACGCAGTGCGCATTACGCAGGCGGAGCATCCGCACTTCAGCTTCGATATCGGTGTAGGACAAGTGGCAGGAAATATCGGCACCGCTGTCCTCCCCACCGGCTTGCCTGCCCCCTATCCTCCCACCATCTCCTTGCCGGTGAATCTTCAGGCGCGCAAGGTGGTCGGCATGGGGCTCAGTTACCGTTACTGAGAGCGAGTTTCAGAAAGAAGAAATCAAGCAGGCCGAAGCGGAGAAGTCCCCCTGTACTATTTTGCTCAGAACGGGGGAGAGGGCCGGGGGTATTTTTTGGGCAGTACCCACGCCCTCGCTCCGCAGAGGGTCGATTTCCTCTGTGGGGCAGGCATGCAAGAACCCGGAGGTTCTTCCTATGCGACTGCTTCGCTCTGCTCGTGTACTTCTGCTTGCTCTGTTCGTGTTGGTGATCCCGGTATCTTCGCGCGCACAAATCTCCATCGGTATCAGTATCGGGGTCGCGCCGCCGATGTTGCCTGTCTATGAACAACCGCCCTGCCCTGAGCCCAACCTGTTGTGGACTCCCGGCTATTGGGCCTGGGGCGATGACGGCTACTTCTGGGTTCCCGGAGCCTGGGTGCCTGCCCCCTATGAGGGTGCGCTGTGGACACCCTCCTACTGGGGCTGGGAAGGCGGTCATTACAGATTTCACCAAGGCTACTGGGGTCCCCATGTCGGTTACTACGGCGGCGTGAATTACGGCTTTGGCTACATGGGCGTCGGCTTCGCGGGCGGCGAATGGCATGGTCACGATTTTGCCTATAACACCGCAGTCGTCCATGTGAATCAGACCGTCATCCGCAACGTCTATGTCAATACGACGATCGTCAACAACACCACCGTCGTCAACAATAACCACGTTGCCTATAGCGGAGGCCCCGGCGGCATTCACCATGATCCGGCTCCCGAAGAGCGGATCGCCGCGCACGATCAGCACGTGGCTCCAACCACCTACCAGGTGCAGCACATTACTGCCGCCAAGGCCGACAAGGCCCTGTATGTCAAAAACAATGGCGGCCACCCCGCTGTCCTGGCCGTCGCCAAACCCCTGCCTGCCGAAAAGCACGCCGCCCCCGTGGGGTTCAAGCCTCCGCCGGCCAAGCCTCAGGCTCCGGCTGCACCCGCAACTCCCGCGCGTCCCGCCCCAGCGGCCCCGGCGCGCCCCATGCCTGTAACTCCGGGTCATCCTGCACCCGCGCCCCAAACTCACCCTGCGCCAGCAACTCCGACTCATCCGGCGCCAGGGGCCCAGGCTCACCCTGCACCTGTCACTCCCGCTCCTCCTGCACCTGCAGTTCACGCCCATCCCGTACCTGTCACTCCCGCTCCTCCCGCACCAGCGGTTCACGCCCATCCTGTACCGGTGACTCCTGCTCCACGAGCGCCGGCGGAGAAAGCTCACCCTGTGCCTGTAACTCCTGCTCCTCCTGAGCCAGCGGTTCATGCGCATCCTGTGCCGGTGACTCCCGCTCCTCGCGCACCGGCAGCTCAGGCTCATCCGGCTACTCCGGCTCAACCTCGCCCAGAGGCCCAGCCGCATCCAGCCCCTGCGGCCAAACCGCATCCTGCGCCAGCGGCACCCCAGCATCAGGCGGCTCGTCCGGCGCCGGCACCCAAGCCGGCTCCGAAGCCAGCGCCAAAGGAAGAGCCCAAGAAAGACTAGTGAAGAGGTAGCGTTCAATTCTCAACCAGCGAGGCCCACGGTCAGCCGTGGGCCTCGCTGCGTTCCGTGGTTGCCGTCCAAGTCACGCATGCTGAATGGCGCTGGCGGAAGGTCCTCGCACCGCAGTCGCGGCGCCTCGTCTGACCCCCTGCTTGCCAAGCCGGGCGCCTGTGGAATTCTGACTCGAGCTGGACAGACTACACTTCATCGAGGTCGTTGCAACTTCCTGGCGCGACATGGGTTTGAATTGAAGTAGTCCGTTTGCGCGATCGGGATCGGGCCATCAACATGGATTTTCCGGGACTCGCCCATACAGTGAGCCGGCTTTGCCCAGAGGCTTACCGGCCAACGGGGAAAATGCCATTGGATCCGGCGCGGATTCTGGCCCAAGTGGACCGGGCCTCAAATCGTCTCACTCATTGCCAACCCTGCACGGCGACAGGCCGCGTTCTGTCAGCCGCGCAGGCATGAAAGGCTCAGGAGGATATTCTCATGCGTGCTCTCCGCTCCATGCGCTGGTTTCTGGTGGCGCTTGTTCTTTGTCTGGTTCCGGCGTCGTCTTTTGCCGGTGTCTTTATCAGTGTCGGCTTTGCTCCGCCCGTGCTGCCGGTGTACGAACAGCCCCCCTGTCCCGAACCTGGCTTGATGTGGACGCCTGGCTACTGGGCCTATGGCGATGATGGTTACTACTGGGTTCCCGGTGCCTGGGTCCCTGCGCCCTACGAGGGCGCCCTGTACACGCCCGGCTACTGGGGCTGGTCCGAAGGCCTCTACGTCTTTCATCCCGGCTACTGGGGCATGCACGTGGGCTACTACGGCGGCGTGAACTATGGCTTCGGCTACATGGGCATAGGCTTTGTCGGCGGCAGGTGGCACGGCCACGAGTTTGCCTATAACACCGAAGTGATGCACGTGGACGAGCGTTTCGTCCACACCACTTACCGTGACCGGGAGATTGTGAACCGTTACACGGTGGCTGGCGGCGGTCGCGTGGCCTTCAGCGGAGGCCCCGGCGGCATCCGTCACGACCCAGGCCCCGAAGAACGCATGGCCGAGCGCGAACAGCATATGGCCCCGACCTCGTTCCAGACGCAGCACGAGTCTGCTGCCCGCGCCGACCGGAGTTTTTATGCGAAAAACAACGGCGGTCGTCCGGCCACTTTGGCGGTGGCCAGGCCGCTGGGCGTGAACGCGCAAAACATGCATCAGATGACAACGCGGCCATCCCCCCAGATGCAGCAACGGCCTATGACCGAGCAGCAGCAACGGCCCATGTCCCAGCAACAGCAACGGCCTATGACCGAGATGCAGAGCCGGCCCGCGCAGCAGCCGCAGGTTCAGTCTCGCCCCATGACTCAACCCCAGCCGCAAATGCAGCAGCGGCCCGCCCCGCAGACGCAGCAACGGCCTTCGGCTCAGCCGCAATCACGGTCCGAGCAACAGCCGCAGGCCCAGTCTCGCCCCACGCCTCAACCCCAGCCGCAAATGCAGCAGCGGCCCACCCCGCAGACGCAGCAACGGCCTTCGGCTCAGCCGCAGTCACGGCCCGCACCGCAGGCGCAGTCGCGCCCCGCGCCTCAGGCCAAGCCGTCGGCCAAGCCCAAGGGCGAACACGAGCCTAAATAATCAGCGGGCAAACTCCGAAACTCTAACCAGCGAGGCCCACGGTCAAACGTGGGCCTCGCCATGTCAGGATGTTGCCAGTTCGATGCCGACGATCTCGACCTCCAGGCCCCCGTACTCGGGGTGATCGTTTTCCCGGATGCGGTAGGCGAGGTCGATGCGGCTGCCTTGCGTCAGACCCAGCGCAGCCACGCGGGCTGCCATGTTCCAGCCCACGGCACGCATGCCGGAGCCGGCCAGCGGCAAGGACTGCGCGCTTTCCTGGGCCAGTTCCAGCCGGATGTGCCGTTCCTTCATGATGCGCGGCGATGTCAGCAGCCGTGCCCCGCGCGCCACAAAGACCGGCTCGGCATTGCCGTGACCAAAGGGCTCCAGTTTTCTCAGCCATCCGGCCAGCACCGTGGTGATGCGGTCCAGCGGCAGTTCGGCGTGGATGCGCAGCCGGTGTTCCGGTTGGCCAGAAACCAGCCGTTCCCCGGCGTAAATTCGGAGGCGGGCCTTTAGTTCGGGCAGGGAAGTGGCGGGCAGGCTGAAGCCCACAGCAAAAGCATGGCCCCCAAACCGTGTGAAGAGATCCGCACAGCTCTCGATGGCATCGAGCAGCTGAAATCCATCCACGGAGCGGCCGGATCCATACGCCACGCCGTCTTCGACGCTGATGACTAAAGCGGGCTTGGCGGTACGCTCCACCACCCGCGAGGCCAGAATCCCGATCACGCCTCGGTGCCAGCCGTCGCCGTCGATCACCAGCAAGCGGTCCTCCGCCAGTTCCTCGTCTTCGGCCAGCCGCGCCTCGATGACGGCCAGGGCTTCGGCTTCCGTCGCCCGTCTCTCGGCGTTCAGCCGTTCCAGTTTTGCGGCCAGTTCCTGCGCGCGAGCCCGATCGCGTGTGGTGAACAGCTCAATCACTTCGGAAGCCACGTCCATCCGCCCGGCGGCGTTGATGCGCGGGGCCAGCCGGAAGGCCACATCGAAGCCGGTCACTGGTTTGGCGGCGGCATCCAGCCCGGCCACGCCAAATAGGGCGCGCAGTCCGGCGCTGGCCGGCGAACGTAGTGCGCGCAGCCCCAGCGCCGCAATCACGCGGTTCTCGCCCCTCAGCGGCACAGCGTCGGCGATGGTGGCGATGGCCGCCATCTTGAGGAAGCTGGGCAGTGTCTTCTCGCGCGTACGGGCGCGGTCGCGGCGCTCCAGAACGGCCTGCGCCAGCTTGAGCGCAATGGCTGCGCCGCAGAGAAATTTTTCAGGATACGTGCAGGACGGTTGGTTGGGGTTCAGAATCGCCAGCGCCTGCGGCACGGCATCGCCGTTTTCCAGCAGATGGTGGTCGGTGATGATCAGGTCCAGGCCCAGCCGCCGCGCGGTCTCTGCCTCGGCAAAGGCCCGCATGCCGGTGTCTACCGTAATCACCAGCCGCGCGCCCTCGGCATAAGCCGCTTCCAGCACGCTCGACTGCAGTCCGTAGCCTTCGTTTAGCCGATGCGGTACATGGAAACGCGCTTCGCCGCCTAGCATTTCAATGGTGGTCTTCAGCAGAACGACGGCGGTGGTGCCGTCCACGTCGTAGTCGCCGTAGAGCAGCACCGGCTCGTGCTGGGCAATAGCCCGCTCCAGCCGGTCGGCGGCGGCGTCCATGCCCAGCATCTTCAGCGGATCGTGGAGTTGTGCAGCGTCGGGGTTGAGGAAGGCAAACGCCTCGTCCGGTTGGGCAATGCCGCGCGCCACCAGCAGTTCGGCCACCACCAGCGGAAGACGCGCCGCCTTGGCCAGCGCTGCCGCCTCCGCCGGATGTGCCTCGACAAAGCTCCAGCGCTGACGAGGCAGATTCAACTGTCGAATCTGCCTCGTCCCGCTCTCTTCAACGCGTGCCGTGCCTGCCGGGCTCACCGGGGTTACTCGTCTTCGTCGTCGTGATCGTGTTCGTGATCGTGATCGAGGACGATGTCCTGGAAGCTCTCGATATCTTCGAGAAGCGTCTGGAAGCGCTCATACCACTCGGTGGTCGTCTCGTGCAGAAACACCAGCCCCTGGTAAACGAAACCCAACTGGATGTAGCCCAGCATGCCGGAGTACTTGCGCAGGAATTGCGCTTCCACCAGCTCCGTGGCCTCCTCGTCGGGGAAATTCATCTCGCCGGCTTCTTCCACCAGGGAGTCGAGTTCCTCCGGATCCAGCGTCATCTCGCTGAATGTAATAAAGGGAGAGCCAACGCGCTTGGCCATCTCCACAAAGTCTTTCCATGCGTCGGGGTTGCCCTGACCCTCCCATACAACGGAGGGAATGTCCTCGGTGACGTAACCGGGAAGGCGTGTGAGTCCATGGCCTTCAATAAAGGCCACCATGTCATCTTTCAGCGAATTGAGGTTTTCCGTGCTCATAGTCAAGCTCTTATTTTCGCAGATGCGGGCCGGGGTGCGCTCGGCAACTGTGGAAACTTCGCATTCCGGGCCCCAGGCCTTATTCTGAATGCATCCGCAATCAGGAGGACCGCCGCTTGCCGCCATTCGAGCATCACGTCTTTGTCTGCCACAATGTACGGCCGGAGGGCGCCCCGCGGCCCTCGTGTACCTCGGATGGAAAAAGCGATCTGCACACGCAATTGCAGCAACTGGTGAAAGCCGCCGGATTGGCCGGCCGGGTGCGCATTAACAAATCGGGATGCCTGGATCAGTGCGAGCACGGCCCGGTCATGGTGGTTTATCCCGAAGCAGTCTGGTACGGCAATGTGCGCCCCGAAGATGCGGCGGAAATCGTCGCCGAGCACCTGGTGGGCGGCCATCCTGTCGAGCGCCTGCGCATCGCCGACGAGTGTCTGAATACCTCCAGTTGCCCGCACCGCGGATAAGTCCGAGACGGTTTTTCATCCTGTCTTCCGTTACTTTTGTACCTGATTTTCCCTTCCTCCGACGATTTTCTCCTCTCCACCGTGTACTGGTGTGCCGATAGAGGGAAACGGAGGAATCCCATGACACGTGCATGTGTTTCCATGCTCCTTTGCTCTGTGCTGCTGGCCCCGGGCGCAGCTCAGGCCGCAGACCCCTCCACTCCCTCGGCTGTCAGCGGCGCATACGCGGTCCACTTCAATGTCAATATTGCCTCGACCTTGCCTGCTGGGGCGGTTATCGTCTGCAAGGCGCGGATTGCGCCCAATCCGCAGGGGCCTGGGTCTCCCGCCCCGACCGATGCAGCTCTCGCTCAGTCCGCAACGGGCGTGGCCACTGTCTCTCGTTCTACAGCCAACTGCGCGGTCGAAATCCCTTTTTCCTGGACGGTGAGAAGCACCCAGGGCGGCGTTGCTCTTAGCTACGAACTCCAGGCCATAGACGCCAACAGATCGCAGCCTGTGCTCCTGCGCGCCACCGCCCCGCAGGGAATCGCCGCGGCCTATCCCTCTGCGGGTGGAATCGCCACCCTCGACTTCAACGTCAGATTCTGACCCTCGGCCGGACACGCCGGCGTTTTGGGCCGCGGCTATACACATGCGGCCCAATGCGTTATCCTGAACCTTAATCCATGATCTTCTCTCGCGATTACATTGGGTATTTAGCCCGCCGGACTGTCAAGCACCTCATCGACGCCAAGATGATTACCACCACCGACCTAAAAGTGACCGAGGCGCGCGTCACCGAGGGCCTCATCGAGGAATTGTCTCTTGAAGACCGCATCAACGACGAAGTGCGCGTGATTCTCGACGCGTATTCCGACGAGATGCGCAAGTCGGGCGCCCAATACGCCGAAATGTTCAAGAAGGTAAAGACAGAGCTGGCGAAAAAATACAAGGCGGTGCTATGAGAATCAGCCCCGACAAGCTCAACAAGCTGGCTCATACGGTGGCCGACACCGTGGCCGAGATTGATCAAGTGGGTTTCCTTGAGGACCGCAACACCATCCGCCAGGAAGCGCGCAAGGCCCTGGAAGCTCTGCTCACCGAGGAGGCCGGCATCGATGCCGCCGCCCGGCTCAAGATCGCCAACCAGCGCAAGATCATCCTCGAAGGCTCCCAGGAGTGGGAGATCCTCTACCGCAAGTACTACAACGACGAAGTCCGCAAACTAGGCATCTAGCACCGCGACTTGATGATTTTGTAATCGCGCCGCAGGAACCAGTAACTCCGACCTCTTGGTCGGCTGTAGCGTGGACCTCCCGGTCCACGCTGTACGCCACACCAGCAGGGGATTTGCTTTCGAACTGAGTCTCATCTCCCGAGCGCAATCACTGGTCCAAAAAATCAAACAACAACTCCAATATCGATAGCTTGCATCTCGCGTTCCCCTGAATCGATTACCGCGTATTCTTTTCCGAGCCTGTACTTGTTCCGTGGAATGGATACGGGCTCGAACTCAATGCAACCGGCGGCCGGTTATTGGGGCGCTTTACTGAAGCGGCACCCGGTGCGCCAAGCTGGAAGCTGGGCCGGTCGAGCTTGCTAACTTCTTTAGAGAATTCCTTGATCTCAACGTACTGATTCTTGTCCACGCCCGTGAAATGCTGACGGGTATTGGTCGCAGGCCACCACACATCGATCGCAGCGATGTGCGCATTATGCCCCAATCCGATATGCAACTCCATCGGATTGGAGCCGAAAGAACCGGTTTCTCCGACCGTCCGATAGATCGACCGCGGTGTTTGACCATCGTCTGTCACCGTGACCTTGACCTGCGCGCCAACACCCGAGCGGTTGCTTTTCACGCCCACCAGATGGACGTTGATCCAGTCGTTGCTATTACCCGGGTTTTTGAAAACGCGCAGTGTATGCGCGTCGCCCGGCACGGCGCCTCCCACCTCGGCGATGATGGCCTCATTCCCGCTTCGATCAAGATCGGCAAAGGAGATGGAGTGTCCCTTGTGAAGTTCTCCGGTCCCCGAGGAGGCCGTTATGTCGACAAAGGATTTGCCTTCCTCGTTCAGCAAGAGCGCGTGCGGCAGCAGCGCGCTATACGAGGGGTTCCCCATTCCCAGGTAGATGTCAAGAAATCCATCGTTGTTGATATCGCCAAAATTGGCGCCCATCGGCATGAAGACCTTATCCAACCCCACCTTTTGAGTCACATCTTCAAAGGTTCCATCGTGCTTGTTTCGGTAGAGTTTGAGCGTTTCGGCGTTATGCGGCAGATCCAGGTACGTCTTGATCGACTCTGTTACGGAGACTGGATAGCTGGTCACGAAAAGATCGGGCCATCCGTCGTTGTCGTAGTCAAAGAACCACGTTGAAAAGCCCACCAGAGGCGCCTGCACCCCCGCTTGGCGAGCTACATCGGTGAACGTAAGATTCCCGTTGTTGTGATAGAGATAATGCGCACCGTACAGATTCGACACATAGAAATCGACGAAGCCGTCCTGATCGTAGTCGGCGGCCGTCACACCTTTGGAAAATGCAGTCTGGTCGATGCCTGCCGCATGAGAAATATCTTCAAATGTGCCGTCGCCCCTGTTGTGAAACAGTTGACTCGGGGAGTTCTCGTTGGCGATAAAAAGGTCAAGATAGCCGTCGTTGTCAATGTCTGCCCAGACCGCGGAATTGGTTTGGGCCACGTTGTCTCCCAGCCCGCTCGCCTCCGTGACGTCGGTAAAGGTTCCATCGCAGTTGTTGCGCAGCAATGATCTTTTTTGCGCGTATTCCCACCCACCGCGCGGAATGAAGAGGTCCATGCAGCCGTCGTTGTTGTAGTCCACCTGCATGATGTTGAGTGCCCCAAGCTGGTCGGCGAGTCCTGCCTGGACCGATCGATCCGTAAAAGTTCCATCTCCGTTGTTGTGAAAGTATTTGATGGGATCGCAGACCTCCATGCTGGAAACGAAGATGTCCAGCAGTCCGTTGTTCTCGAAGTCGTCGACGGCAAGCCCGCCCGCCTCGCGCATGACGTTCAGACCGGCCGCGGGCGCCACATCAACAAAGCGTCCAATGTCCTCTTTCGACTGGAAGTCGCTGATGGGAATGAGATATTCCTTCGGAACCCCATCCGGATACTCGCCCAGAGTCGAATAGGCGTAATTGAGGAGCCATCTTACCTCTATATCTTCTGGAAACTGCGCAAGATGGTGGGTGAAATATTGTATGGCGAGCTTTGATTCTGTCTTCTTCCCATAACTTGCTTTGAGATTGATGGGAGGGAAGAGATCCTGGTCGCCGGAGTTGCGATACACTCCGTTTTCCATCTCTGCCCAATGCAGATATGCCGCTCCGATCATCTCTTCAATTCTGGGAGCCTGGGTAAGCCCGGCTGCTTGACTAATGCCACCCATGCCGCCGCTGACGCTTGCGCTTTCAGTTTTCGGAGACTGGCCGGGCGCTGTCTGGGCCAACTGATAAGCAATCTTGAATTCCTTGATGGCCTCCTCCATCTTTCCCGCATATGCGTTGAATTGCCCTATGAATAGATGGGTTCGCAGGACTGTGTCCGCGCTGTAGCCGTCTGAATTTCCGGAGTTTACGTTGCTGAGAATGTCTTGCATATGCTTCATGCCGGCGTCGAAAGATTGATTGCGCAAGTTACAGCTTTGATGCAGGTCTCGAGCCCACCCTTCAGGCTTTGGAAATTGAGAGAACGCCGTATCGGCTTCGCCGAGGCCGCCGGTATTTGCCCCAAATCGAATCTCTCCTGTTGCAATCATCGCCCGGATGCGCTTCGAATTCAGGTCTTGCGTAGGCGGAGCCACAGGCAGAATCTTGAGAATCGCGAATCCGGAGGGCACGGTAATAATGCCGCTGAGTTGTCCGGTTGCATGCCCAGCCAAGGCATTTCGCAAGTCAGCACGCAGTTGCGAGGGACTCACTTTTCCCATGTAGCCACCGTCGATTGAGGTCGGATCGATGGAGTTTTCCTTGGCCAGTACGCTAAAGTCCCAGCCGGCACTGAGCCGCCGCAGCAGGTCGGCAGCCTCCGCCTGGGTGGACGTCACGATAATTCCCACGTCGACTGGGCCTAACGAGGCATCCTGTTGAGCCCAGGCCTGGGGGCTCGCACCGGTCAGAAGCGCAAGGGCAACTGCAAGTGGTAGAACAGAAAATAAGTATTGTGCCTTCTTGTGTTCTTTCATCGGTTCCTCAAGGGTTGATGGCGTTGAGTTAGGAAGCTATCTGCCAGAGAAGAACGATAGTCGCATCCATGACTGCAGTCTTGGACATAAAGGCGTAGACGCGGGTCATCACTTCTGTCGGAGCCATCGCTCATCAATTTGGAGGAGGCGATTCGAATGCAAACGGGTTATAATCGCGGATTAGACAGCGATAGGCACCGGAGATTTTCTTGTGAAGCTTAACCCGTTCCTGTGCGCCGTTCTCTTCGCTTCGTGCGGATTGGCTTCGGCCCAACATGCAGCGACCATCCCGACACCCCTTGCAACATTGCTGGTCGAAGCGGAGGCAAACAACAGCCAGGTTCAAGCCGCCGACGACACATGGAAGGCCTTGGCGCACGTGCCGCAACAAGTCTCCGCTTTTCCCGCACCGCAGTTCGCCATCCAGTCCTCAAGCGTCGGCAGTCCTCGACCCTTCGCGGGGTTCAGCAATAGCGAGTTCGCGTACCTCGGGTTGAGCGCATCCGAAGACATTCCTTATCGAGGAAAACTCAAGCTGCGGAGTGAGGTTGCAGGCCGCGAGATGGATGTGCAAAAGGCGGACGCTCGCGCGGTCCGCGCTTCGGTGGCCGAGCAGGTCAAGCTTTTATATCTCCAGATTTCATACTCCAACGGCGAGATTGCCTATCTCGATCGCGAGGATTCGCTGCTGCAATCGCTGATCAAGGACGCGCTGTCCCAGTACGCCCTCGGCAAGGGCAGCCAGTCGGCAATCATCAGGGCACAGATGGAGCGCACGCGGATACTTCGCGAAGATACTCTGCACAAGCTCGACTTGGGACAAGAGCAAGCGCGTTTGAAACAGCTTGTGCATCGTACACAGGACTCCCCGGATATTCTTCCGGACCCCCTGGCTGCTACGCCCTTCTCAGCAGATCCGGAGGAGTTGGAAAGTCAGTTGCGCACGCACAATCCAACGCTCCGCAAAGATGCTGGCGCAGTGGAGAAGCAGAATGCGCAGCTCGCCTCGGCAAAGCGCGAAGGCAAACCGGACTTCAACGTAAGCTACGGTGTTGAACTCACCGGCGAGGGTTATCGCAATCGCTATCTGCTCTCCGCAAACGTGCGGCTTCCCAACCGTGGCCGCGTCGCCGGTGAAATTGCCCAGGCCTCGGAACAGGCAAATCGGGCCATGCACGAGATGGATTCGGATGTACAGCAGAAGCTGGCCGAGTTACAGGAACAACTCGTTGCCGTCAAGGGCACAGATGAGTCGCTGCGTGAATTGAAGGATGGGCTCATACCGCAGGCTGAAGCGTTGTTTCATTCCGAGGAGTCTGCCTACCAATCCAATCGACAGGAGCTTGCCCCCGTTCTCTCCGCGCTGCTGGACATACTCACGCTGGAGAGCGAATACCAGCAGACGCTTCTCGATCATGAGTCCGCACTGGCTCGAATCGAGACATTGACGGGGGGAACTCTGCGATGAACGGGGCAACGCAAAAGAGTATTCTCACAACTTCGTTGGTCTGGGCTTGCCTGATGACGGGCGTGGTGATCTTCTTTCTGCGGCATCCCCAGCCGCATCTCTCCCCGGCGTACACTTCTCCGGCTCCTCTAGCCATGGCATCCGCTACTTCCGCCGCAGGGGCTACGGATACTTCCATGCAGCAGATGGATGTGCCGCTCGCTCCGGTGCAACTGACTGCCGAGCAGATGCGCAACATCGGGATGACGACAGGCACGGCAGAGATGAACGATCTCAGCGACGAACTGCGCGCAACCGGCAGCGTCGCCATTGACGATCGCATGCTTTCGTATGTACAAGTTCGCTTCTCCGGTTCCATTCGCAAGGTCTTTGCAAATGCTACCTATCAATACGTCCGAAAAGGCCAGCCCCTCTTTACGGTGTACAGTCCGGAACTGGTGGCCACGCAGCAGGAATACCTGCTTGCGAACGAGAACCAGCGGGCGCTGAGCAGCAGCTCGATCCCCGATGTCGTGGCAGGCGCCAGGTCTCTGTCCACCGCGGCGGAACGCAGGCTGGCGCAGTGGGAGATTCCCGAAAGCGAAATTGCACAACTGAAGCGCACCGGCAAGGTGCTCACAGAGCTTACGATTCAATCGCCGGCCTCCGGCTACATTACCGAGCGGAACGCGCTGCCGAATATGTACGCCGAACCCGGAACGCGGCTCTATGCCATTGCCGATCTTTCGCGTGTGTGGGTCAACGCTCAGGTCTTTCAGTCCGATGTGGGCCGCCTGAAGACGGGCGACCGCGCCGCAATTACCGTAGATGCGTATCCCCAGAAAACATTCAGTGCCCGGGTCGAAGAGGTTCTCCCCCAGGTCGACGCAACCACGCGCACCGTGCAGGTGCGACTCTCCGTCGATAACCCTGGGCTGCTGCTCAAGCCGGGAATGTTTGTCGACGTGAACTTCAAGTCGTCCCTCGGTAGGCGTCTGGTCGTGCCCGCCTCATCGGTTCTGGAAACCGGCCTCAAGCAGATTGTTTTTCTCAACAAGGGCGACGGGCGAATCGAGCCGAAAGAGGTCGTTCTCGGGCCGCGGATCGGCGGCAACTTCGTCATCCTCAAGGGGCTCGAGGCGCATCAGCCGATTGTGACCTCCGCAAATTTCCTCATCGATTCCGAGAGCCAAATGCAGGGTGGCTCCGGCACAAGCGCCCCCTCGGCGCAGAATTCCGATGTAAGCGCGGGCAGCGCTTCGCGGCAGTCGCTCCAGATCACGTTCACAACCAATCCCGACCCGCCTCGCAAAGGGTCGAATGCACTCAGCGTCAAGCTCACCGGAGGCACGGACGCAATGGTATCCGGAGCCGACGTCTCAGTCACGTTCCATATGGCGGCCATGCCGGAGATGGACATGGCTGCGATGAATATGACCGAAAAGCTCGCCGAGAAGAGCGGCGGAGTCTACCAGGGCACTTGCGAACTGCCGAGTGGCGGCACGTGGCAGGTGATTGTCACCGCGAAACAGCACGGTCAGATCGTTGCGACAAAGAAGCTCACCGTCTTTGCAAAAGGCGGCATGTGAGATGATCTCTCGGATCATCGAGATCTGCGCGCGAAATCGCTTTCTTGTATTTGTAATTGTGGCCATGCTGACCCTTGCGGGCATCTGGTCTTTGCGGCATATTTCCTTGGATGCCCTGCCCGACATCTCTGACGTGCAGGTCATTGTGCACACCAGTTGGGCCGGTCAGCCGCCCGACATCATTGAAGATCAGGTTACTTATCCGATCGTGACCAGCTTGTTGGCCGCGCCGCATGTGAAGGCTGTGCGCGCGCAGACCATGCTCGGTGATTCCTATGTCTTTGTCATCTTCGACGATGGGACCGATCCCTATTGGGCGCGCTCGCGCGTTGTGGAATACCTTCAGCAGATCGGTGGGCGCCTGCCTGAGGATGTGCATCCAGCCATCGGCCCGGATGCTACCGGCGCAGGCTGGGTCTTTGAATATGTCCTCGTGGACAAGAGCGGAACGCACAGCCTCGCCGACCTGCGCAGCTTGCAGGACTGGCATCTCCGCTACGACCTCGAAACAGTTCCAGGTGTTTCCGAGGTAGCCAGCATCGGCGGGTTCGTCCGCCAGTATCAGGTGCGGCTCGACCCCAACAAATTGCTTGCCTATGGCGTCCCGCTTTCCGTGGTGATTGACCGTGTGAAGGCCAGCACAAATGAGGTAGGTGGACGCGTTCTCGATCTCGATGGTGCGCGCTACATGATTCGCGGCCTGGGATATCTGCGCTCAGCGAATGATCTTGAGAGCGTTGCCGTTGGCAGCAAGAACGGAACTCCTGTCCTGTTGCGCGATTTGGGCAGCGTCGGACTCGGGCCCGATATTCGTGAAGGCATTGCGGAATGGAATGGAGAGGGCGAAACGGTGGGCGGCATCGTCGTGATGCGCCAAGGCATGAATGCCCTGAAGGTGATCGACGGTGTGAAGCGAAAGTTTCACGAGATCGCCGCTTCTCTTCCGCCCGGCGTCGAGATTCTCTCGGGATACGACCGCTCCGTCCTGATCAAGGACTCCATCGCGACCCTTCAGCGCGACCTGCTTGAAGAAGCGGTCATCGTCAGCGTGGTGATCCTCGTCTTTCTTTTCCACTTTCGCTCTGCCTTGATTGTGATTCTGGCCCTGCCCATTGCGGTGCTGGTCTCCTTCATCCCCATGTACTTTTTCGGAATCACCTCCAACATCATGTCGCTGGGCGGCTTGGCGCTGGCCATCGGCGTTCTCGTCGATGCGGCCATTGTCATGGTCGAAAATGGATACCGGCATCTTTCCGAGCGGCAGAATAGAGCCCCTTTGCCCGTTCCAGATTCGGAACGCCGGCAAATCCTCATTGGCGCAGCCAAGCAAGTTGGTCCAGCGCTCTTCTTTTCCTTGCTGATTATCGTTGTTTCCTTCTTGCCCGTCTTCCTCCTCGAAGCGCAGGAAGGCCGAATGTTTCGTCCCCTGGTCTGGACAAAAACCCTTGCCGTCGGGTCCTCGTCCATTCTTGCTATCACGCTGGTGCCGGTGTTGATGCTGCTGTTGATCCGTGGACAGCTGCAGCCTGAGCGCGCGAATCCGGTCTCACGTCTCACCCAGGCAGTCTATCTTCCCGTGCTTCGCTTTTGTCTCCGGCACAGGATGCTCACCATCGTCCTCAATCTCCTGTTTCTGCTGGCAACACTGCCCATCGCTTTCAAACTGGGAAGTCAGTTTATGCCGCCGCTTTTTGAGGGTTCTGCGCTTTACATGCCCACCTCGCTCCCCGGCATTTCCATCGAGCAGGCGAAGACTCTGCTGCAAAAGCAGGATGCGCTCCTGCGTGCCTTTCCCGAAGTAGAGAGTGTCTTCGGCAGTGTGGGCCGATCCGACAGCGCGACTGATAACGCGCCGCTCGATATGTTTGACACCGCCATCATGTTGAAGCCTCGTGCGCAATGGCGTCCCGGCATGACCTACGAAAAGCTGATTCAGGAGATGGATGCGCGCGTGCAGTTTCCCGGCATCTCCAACACTTGGACCAGTCCCGTGGAATCCCGGCTGGACATGGAACTCTCCGGCATCAAAACGCCGCTGGGCATCAAGGTGCAAGGGCCGAACATTGATGGCATCGAGCGCCTGGCCGGGCAGATCCAAACCGTGCTCTCCACCATGCCCAGCCAGCGTTCCGTATTTGCTGAGCGAATCTCGCAGGGTTTTTACGTGAACGTCGAAGTGAATCGTGAAGAGGCCGCGCGTTATGGGTTGAGCGTAGCGGATGTGCAGACGGCCGTCTCCTCCGGTATTGGAGGCCGCAACATCGCCGAGAATATCGAAGGACGGGAGCGGTACCCTATTAACGTCCGCTACGAACAGGACTTCCGCGACAGTGTGGGTCGAATGCGCACTGTCCTTATCGGCACTCCCTCCGGATCGCAAATTCCGCTTGGACAGGTAGCGCGCGTCTCGTTCTCGCGTGGTCCCGCCATGATCAGAGACGAAGACGGTCAACTCACCGGCTACATTTATATCAATCTGAAAGACACCAACTACGGCAATTTCGTCGCTGCGGCCAACCGATTGTTGCACGACAAAATCGCGCTGCCTGCGAACTATTCGTTCACGTGGGCGGGTGAATACCAGTATCAGCAGCGCGCAAAGCAGCGCCTCAAACTGATCGTGCCGGTGGTCTTCGCGTTGATCTTTCTTTTGCTGTATATGGTCTTCCACTCAGTCGTAGAGGTAGTGGTCCTGATCGTCCCCACCATCTACGCCATGACCGGAGGCCTGCTCATGCAGTGGCTGCTGGGTTACAACTTCAGCGTCGCGGTATGGGTGGGCTACATCGCGCTCTTCGGAATCGCCGTCGAAACCGGTGTGGTCATGGTGGTGTATCTTCACGAGGCCTTTGAACGCCACCAGCAGGCCGGTGACATTCAGGGCACGCGCGATATTGAAGCTGCCGTGATCGAAGGCGCCGTGCAACGCCTTCGCCCCAAACTGATGACGGTGTGCGCCGTGCTCGCCAGCCTCATTCCCATCCTCTGGGAGTCGGGCGTCGGTTCTGATGTGATGAAACCGATTGCGGCGCCGATTGTCGGCGGCATGATCACCTCCGCCATCCATGTCCTCATTCTGGTGCCCGTCTTCTTCGTCATGATGAAAGAGCGGACATTGCGAACGGGCAAGCGCAACGCAGGTTGAGCAATCTCGCGGTCAGTCTCCGCCAGAAGAGTCTCGAACACCACCTCCCTTCAGGGCACCGGCGACGCCGCCTACATCGCAGCTGGAACTGGTCTTCTCTTGACTTGGACGGCTGACTACTCAACGCATAACTTGGAAACCACCAACCCGTTCCGCAAAAACGCGGCAACACAGTTTTATGCCCTGTCATGTCAACATCTATCCAAAGCGCTTTCAACTATTTTGGACAACAGTGATCGTCACAGGAACAATCCTTGGATTCAAGTCTTTCGATGGGAACACGACGGCCAACCGGCGCGTCAACATTGGCTGTTCGGCAACAGCTAAAGCCGAGATTCAACTTGCGCACTGATCAAACGGAATTGACATGCCGCGCCTTTGCACTTAATCTACCAACAATTGGTCAGCCGCCGATGAGTGGCGCTTGACCAGAAAAGGATTCGATGACCCATTGTCTTACTCCCGCGATGTGTATGTGCTGCTGTCAAGGCAGCGCTGTGCGGGCGTGTCTTCCGGGCTAGATTCCGAAGCAGAATCTCGAACCCCGACGACCCACCCGCCAGACGGCGAGGTGGGTTTTACATTTTCAGTGCTCAAGGAACAGTGGCAGATCTTTGCTGACCACGGCCATCTGTTTCAAATGAGCGCCGGTGGCGAAGCGGTCAACGCGCAGGTCTGCAAAACCTGTATTCGCGGGTTCGATTCCCGCCCGGCGCTCCAGACTTACAGAAACGCCCATCGCCTCGCGATCGCGTGATTCTGCCTCGGAAACTGACTTGCCGGATTCATCTAACTTCCTCCAAGAGGAGCTATCCATGTCGAACACGCTCGCTCAGTCATCTCATAGTTACAAATCCCGGCCTACTGGTTCCTCGTCACTTGCACTCAGCCACCTCGCTCCCGGCGTTCTTCAGTCGGAAATACGCGCCATGAGTGTCGAGTGCGACCGCATCGGCGGCATCAATCTGGCCCAGGGAATCTGCGACATTCCTGTTCCCGAACCGGTCGAACAGGCCGCGATCCAAGCCATCCGCGATGGCCACAACATCTACACCCGTCTGGACGGCATCGAGCGCCTGCGCAAGGCCATCGCTACCAAGCAGGTCCGTGACTATGCTCTCGACTACGATCCTGACCGCGAGATCATTGTCTCTTCGGGCGCCACTGGAGGATTTCATGCCGCCGCCATGGCGCTGCTTAATCCCGGCGATGAAGTGCTGCTCTTTGAGCCCTTTTACGGCTATCATGTCTCGACACTCAAGGCGATGCGCGTGGTCCCGGTATTCGTCCCGCTGGCCGAACCGGATTGGGCTCTCGACATCGATGCTCTGCGCGCGGCCGTTACTTCCCGCACCCGCGCGCTGGTTCTCAATACTCCAGCCAATCCCAGCGGCAAGGTTTTCTCGCGTGCCGAACTGGAGGCCATCGCGGAGGTTGTTCTTGAACACGATCTGTTTCTGATCACCGATGAAATCTACGAATACTTCGTCTACGGCGAGGCGCGCCACATCAGTCCAGCCACTCTGCCCGGCATGAAAGAGCGCACCATCGTTCTCTCCGGGTTTTCTAAGACCTTTTCTGTTACAGGCTGGCGTGTTGGTTATGTTACAGCCGATGCTCATTGGCTTGGCGCCATTGCTTACTTCCACGATCTCACGTATGTCTGCGCGCCCTCGGCATTTCAGCATGCTGTTGCTGCCGGTCTGGAACAACTCGGTCCCGAGTTCTATTCTCAACTGGCCGTCGATCACGAATCCAAGCGCACACGCATCCTCAGAGCTCTGAACCGTGCGGGCCTCGAACCATCGGTCCCCGCTGGCTCTTACTACGTATTGGCCAAGGCCGCTCAACTGCCCGGAGAAACTGCGGCTGAAAAGGCCCGCTCCCTCCTTGCGCGCACCGGAGTCGCTTCGGTCGCCGGCTCCGCGTTCTTCCGCCCCGGCCGCGGCGAAGAGCTTCTGCGCTTCTGCTTTGCCAAGAAGGACCACGACCTTGATGAAGCTTGTGAACGTCTCGCCACGTTGTAAAGGGAACGCACTCTGTGCGGCATCATTGCGCCGTCTACGCTTCCCCACTCGGGATACACCTACCCTGGCTTCGCTATAGTTGATTTGCAACTGAAAGAAATCGTGCCAGTCATTCATCGCCGCATGAATCAACGAGCCTCTGGGCACACCCGCTCTACCCAGCCCGACTTGCCGCGCGTTCTCGGCGCAAGCCAAGCCATGGCCATCGTTGTTGGCACCATCATCGGCAGCGGGATCTTCCTCGTGCCGCGCGAGATGATGCAGGACGTTGGCTCCTCGTCGCTGGTCTACTTGGCGTGGATCGTGGGCGGTTTGCTCTCGCTCTTTGGCGCCATGACTTATGCCGAACTGAGCGCCATGCTGCCCTATGCGGGCGGCGAATATGTCTACCTGCGAGGAGCGTACGGAGACACGACGGCCTTCCTTTATATGTGGACGTGGTTCGCAGTCGCCAAGCCCGCCTCCATCGCAGCCGTCACAATCGGACTGGTTCGCACCCTGGAGTTCTTTCCCGTCTTCCATTGGCTCAATGACCAAGCCGTAGGCGGGCCGGTTTCGCTGCTCTGGTCGCAACTATTCGCGATCGCCGTCACTTGGTTCATCACTGGCGTCAACTATCTGGGTATCAAGAGGGCTGGGGATTTCCAACTTGTCTTCACCATCCTCAAGGGCGTTCTCATTCTCATCGTAGCGGGACTCTGCTTTGCTTCCGCCTCCGGATCGTGGGGCAACTTCTCCACCTCGCTGCCTCATGCCACGGGCGGCTTCAGCGGCTTCATGCTGGCGCTCATCGCCACTCTCTGGGCCTACGATGGATGGAACGACCTCACCATGGTCGCGGGTGAAGTGCGTAATCCAGGGCGCAGCCTGCCCGTTGCCCTCATCGGCGGATTGTTCTTTGTGGGCGCACTCTTCATGGCCACCAACGCCGCCATCCAGTACATTCTTCCTGCCCCGCAAATCGCAGGCAGCGAGCGGCCTGCCGTGGCGGCGCTCAGCGTTGTCGCCGGCCCCGCAGGAGCAGGCTTCGTGGCCGCGGCCATGGCGATCAGCATCTTCGTCACCCTCAACGGAACAGTCATGTCCGGTGCGCGCATCCCATTTGCCGCGGCTCGCGACAGACTTTTCTTCCGCCAGTTCGCGCGCATCAGCCCGCGCTTTCAATCGCCCTCCACCTCGCTGGCAGTGCAGGCGCTGCTCTCCACGATACTGCTGCTCTTCCTGAGCCGGTTTCAACAGTTCTTCGAGTTGGCGGTCTTTGCCGAGTGGCTCTTCTATATGCTCACAGCCGTAACGGTCTTTGTTTATCGCCGCCGCAACCCTGACGCAGCCCGTCCCTATAGAGTATGGGGCTATCCTCTGCTACCGGCTATTTTCGTAGCTTGCGCCGCGGTCGTGCTGGTAGCAAGTTATGCCAGTAACCTGAAAGGTTCACTGCTTGGCACCGGCTTGATCCTGCTTGGGCTGCCGGTGATGTGGGTCGTGCGCAAGGTTCAACCTGGACCAGTCGCTGAGCTGGAAGCGAGGCCGAATCCGTAACGGGCAGAGTAGATTGACTCATGGAACCTCTGTGTGATGGACAGAGGTTCCGCTCCTAAATCAACTGAGCCAGTACATCCCGCTGGTACGGCAGCAATTCATGGATCTCTCCGCGCTGAATGACCTGCGGCCAAGTGGGATTCACGATCAGCGAGCGCCCGATGGCAACCAAGTCAAACTCTTCGCGCTCCAGGCGATCCAGCAACTCGTCGATCCCCGTCGAGGCGGCGGTCTTCGCGCTTCGAAAAGTGCTTGTGAACTCCTCGTTCAGCGTGATTGATCCCACAGTCACGGTGGGCTTGCCTGTCAGTTTTTTGGTCCACCCCGCCAGATTCAGCGTGCTGCCCTCGAATTCAGGCTCCCAGTAGCGGCGTTGCGAGCAATGGAACAGATCCACGCCCGCTGCGGTCAAAGGCTCAAGAAACCGTTCCAACTCATCGGGATTCTGCGCCAATTTGGCGTTGTAATCCTGCAGCTTCCATTGCGAAAAACGGAGGCAGATCGGGAACTCCGGTCCGACTTGGGAGCGGACCTCGCGGATCACTTCCACCGCGAAACGTGTTCGAGCGACCAGGTTGCCTCCATATCCGTCTGTACGCTGGTTCGTCCCGCCCCAGAAGAACTGATCGAGAAGATAGCCGTGCGCGCCGTGAATCTCCACACCGTCGAAACCAAGGCGCTGCGCCGATAATGCGGCTTCGCCAAAAGCGCGGATCACGTTGTCGATGTCCTGCTGCGTCATCGGCTCGGCAACCTTCTCGCCGGGTTTCGCGAGCCCGGAAGGGCCCATCGCGCCCGGACGAATGGTGCCATCCGCGGCAGGCGTCAAGCCAACGTGCCAGAGTTGCGGAAAGATTTTTCCGCCAGCATGATGGACTTCCTCGACTACCCACCTCCATCCCGCCAGGGATTCCTTGCCATAGAAGTGTGGCACGTCGAGGTAAGAACCTGCCGCGGGATGCGGAACGTAGGTGCCCTCCGTCACGATCAGGCCCACCCCTCCCTCCGCGCGGCGGCGGTAATAGGACGCCACCTCCGGTCCGGGAACGCCGCCGGGTGATTTGGCCCGGGTCATGGGGGCCATGACGATTCGGTTCGGCAAGGTCAGGTTTTTGATGGTAAGGGGATTAAATAGAATTTCAGTACGGTTTTCGGCGAGAATGCTCATGCGGGTTTGATGTTCCACTCTGACTTAGGTCGCAGATCAAAACCTTAAAAGGCCGTGACCAAGCAGGCAAAGGCCGCGCTATTGCTCAGAATCCCGTCGCGCTGGCGGTTTGAAAAAAAGATCTGCCTTAGTGCTCGGGTTCTGCTTCCTTTCATTGATCAACTCAATCTCCATATCTCGCGATTGCAGAATCTCCGCGCTGCATTTCTCTGTTCACGCACAAGCGATCCCTCGTTATCTATCTTGTTGTCCGACGGCGGTTGTGCTACATTCCTGTCATGAGCTTTATTAGCCCCATGACCGCCAAGATTTGTTGTTGTGCCGCGATCTGTTGCGCGCAACTGCAATCTGGCGTGAGGAAGTGGCTAAGCTAGAGTAACTTACAAGCTGCCGCCTCGTTAGGACCCACCGCCAGAGATTGAACTGGCAGGTGGGTTTTCTATTTTGGGCTGAATCTGGGGCGGGGCATAAAAAGGGCGTCCGTCACGCAGATAGTGGTGAGGAGAAACGATGGGCGTTCCTGAAATTCGTGTGGAAGAACTGAAACAACGTTTGGATGCTGGTGAAGACCTCTTTTTGCTCGATGTGCGCGAGGAATTCGAGTACGAAATCTCCAACATTGGTGGGCAGTTAATTCCGCTCGCCGAATTGTCGAAGCGGGTCAATGAGCTCGATGTAAACCAGAACATTGTCACCGTCTGCAAGATGGGACCGCGGGGCGCCAAGGCCGTACAAGTACTGCACAAAGCAGGTTTTACTCATGTGTGGAACCTGAGCGGCGGAATCCACGCCTGGTCGGATCGCGTGGATCACGCCGTGCGAAAGTACTAGAAATCATTCCATTTCATTCACATAACCTCCTGGCCAGAAACCTGAATTGTGTTCAGGATCTGGCTTACGTTGGACTGTCAGGCTTGTCCCAATCAAAGCCAAACTTTGGTTTGCAGCGCGGAACTGCACGGGGTACAATCTGCATGTTTTAGATTCAGAAGGAGGAACCTGTGGCAGACGAAGTTAGCCGCGCATCGTTGCGCGAAGAATCGGCATTTCAACTTGCAAATGTTACCAAGACTGCTCCGCAGTTCGGGGCCATCACGCCTCGTTGGTTGGTTCGCCTGCTGGACTGGAAACCGCTGGAAGCAGGCACCTTCCGCCTCAACAAGGTAGATGAGTCCAAGGTGATCGAGTCGCTCTGCGGGCACGAAGACGAGTCCACGTTGCCTTCCACTTTTGTTGAGTACGAGGAGTCTCCCCGGGAATACCGCCTGGGCAGCATCAATGCGGTTCTCAACGTTCACACTCGCGTCTCCGATCTCTTTAGCAGTCCCTACGATCAGGTGCGTGAGCAACTGCGGTTGTTGATTGAGAGTGTCAAGGAAAAACAGGAAAGCGAACTGATTAACAATGCGGATTACGGATTACTAAATAATGTCGCGGACTCTCAAAAGATCAAGACTCGCAAAGGTGCGCCCACTCCGGATGATCTGGACGAGTTATTGACCAAGGTATGGAAAGAGCCTTCGTTGTTTCTTGCGCATCCGCGCAGTATCGCGGCCTTTGGACGGGAGTGCACACGCCGCGGCGTACCACCGCCGACAGTCACGCTGTTTGGAACGCCGTTCTTGACTTGGCGTGGAGTCCCGCTGATTCCCACGGACAAGATCGCCATCCGAACCAAAGACCAAAAGTCCAAGATTCTGCTGGTGCGCGTCGGAGAGAAGAAGCAGGGAGTGGTTGGTCTCTTCCAACCCGGACTTCCGGGGGAACAGAGCCCCGGCTTGTCGGTTCGTTTCATGGGAATCGACCAGCGAGCGCTTGCTTCTTACCTGGTGTCGCTGTACTGCTCGGCGGCCGTGCTGACAGACGATGCCATTGCCCTGCTCGAGGATGTAGACGTAGGTCAATACCATGAGTACAAGTGAGCCATCGCCGATCTCTACAGTCCTTCCGGATACCGGTGACTGGACCACGGGATTGAATGGGAGTGAAGCGGTCGCTCCGGGCATTCTATCTCCAGCCCAGTTAGCGCGCATGGCCAACGAGATGTTCAATGCGTTGCCAGAGGCGCTCCAGCAACCCGCTGCCACCGCGGCAGCAGCGGTTCTGCCGCCGAACTCGGCGGTCAGCGGAAATCCGTATGCGGCGGTGCCGAGTCCAACTGCGCCTGCGGTTCCAGGGCTGGTGGCAAGTTTGGCCGAGGCGCAGCCTGGAGCATATATAGCTACCCCGGACAGAAGCATGGCTCCGGAGGTGCGTCAACCTGGTTTGCCTGCAACGACTCCCGCAGTTCCGCACGGTGGGCCGGAGTTGGGAGTTGCTCTCCCGGTTATCACGACCTTCGGGTTCTTGCAGGATGCGAGGCCACTGTTTGTTGAGTCGGCCGAGCCAGCGGCGCCGGACGCCCCTTCACAAGCTATTGGAAATACAGCGCCCAGCGAGGAAGGATTTGCAGCGATTCCTTCGTCGTTGTCTCCAGATGTTCAACCAGCGCAAGGCACGCCGTATGCCCAACCCCCCGCGCCGACGGTTCCCGGCGCTCTCGGCTTTGTGGATTCTTCGGCGGTCCCGACTTTCTCCTTCCTGGAAGAGGCACGGCCGCTGTTCTCGACTCCGCCTTCAATCTCTGGACCGATTCCGGCTACAGGCTCACCGGAAAAGACTGCGTACGCAAAGAACAATTCTGCAAGCGAGGTCAATCCGTTTGCCTCGCCGCTGGACCTGGCCGCACCGCAACTCTTAGGAACAGTTGCCCACGCTCCCGACGATCGTGCGTCGGCCTCTTACGATCTACAGAGTCAGCCTCGGTCGCTTTCTCCGCTCGACGTTGTGCCGGACATAGCTCCCGCGGCTGGACAGCCTGAATCGCTGGGCGATCTCGGGCTCTCTTCGTATTCCTTCGATGTGGAGACGATCCGCCGCGACTTTCCGATCCTGCGTGAAGTCGTTAACGGACACACGCTGATATGGCTCGACAATGGCGCGACGACGCAGAAGCCGCAATCGGTCATCGACCGCTTGAGCTATTTCTACGAACACGAAAATTCCAACGTGCATCGCGCTGCGCACGAGTTGGCAGCGCGCGCCACCGACGCATATGAGTCGGCGCGGGAAAAGACGCGCCGCTTCCTCAACGCCGGGGCAGCACGCGAGATTGTTTTTGTGCGTGGCGCCACGGAGGCCATCAACTTGGTGGCGCAAAGCTGGGGTCGGCGCAACATTCAGAAGGACGACGAGATTGTCCTTACCTGGATGGAGCATCACGCCAACATCGTTCCCTGGCAGATGCTGTGCGCGGAAAAGGGCGCCCGGCTTCGCGTTGCGCCGGTAGACAATTCCGGCCAGATACAGCTCGACGAGTACGAAAAACTGCTCGGGCCGAAAACTCGTCTGGTCTCTATCGCACACGTTTCGAATGCACTGGGCACGATCCTGCCAGTCCAGGAGATGGTTGAGGCAGCTCATCGTCACGGTGCGCTTGCGCTCGTGGATGGTGCGCAGGCCGTGTCGCACATGCGCGTCGATGTCCAAGCCATCAACTGCGACTTCTATGTCTTCTCCGGACACAAAGTCTTTGCCCCAACCGGAATCGGCGTTGTGTATGGAAAGTCCGAGGTGTTGGATAACATGCCGCCATGGCAGGGTGGCGGCAACATGATTCAGGACGTCACATTCGAAAAGACCATTTATCAACCTCCACCGCAGCGTTTTGAAGCCGGCACCGGCAACATTGCCGATGCGGTTGGCTTGGGCGCGGCCATCGATTATCTGGATCGCGTCGGCATCGCCAATGTCTCGCGCCACGAGCACATGCTCTTGACCTATGCCACGGCCGCGTTGCTGAAGATCCCCGGCTTGCGCATCATCGGCACAGCCAGGGAGAAAGCCGGCGTCCTTTCTTTCGTGATCGATGGCTTCCGCACGGAAGAGATCGGTGACTACCTCAACCGCAAAGGCATCGCTGTGCGCGGCGGCCATCACTGTGCACAACCGATCCTGCGTCGCTTTGGGCTGGAGAGCACAGTCCGCGCGACACTGGCCTTGTACAACACATGCGAGGAAATCGACGCTCTGGTCGCTGCGTTGTGGGATCTGCGCCAGGGACGCAATCCAGGACTCGTCTGACAGAAAGCCAAATGCAACATAAAACGGCCAGTCTCGCTGAAGACACTGGCCGTTTTGGTTGAACGGCGTCGTTCTTTGAATAGTGGATCACAAAGGCCTGATTTCTCCGCATAATCTCAAGGCTTGAATCCAGTTCATGCGCCCGTTTGGACAGATCGCTCAGCGGAATCAGATGGCAGTGGATATTGCAGCTCTGATATTCATGCGGCTCGCGAACGTTACCTGGCTACTCTTGACGACTGCCTGCGTAATATCAAAGGGGCCAATCACATGGACTTGATTTCTGCTTTGAGGTGTTGTAACTTAACAATCAAGTATCGACATGCACATTTGCCTCCAACGCGCAATGCTTTGTGACCAGCTGCAAATGTGCTGTTGTCTTCCCCCCTGTTGTTGTCGATAACACTTTCCTTGCTTTGATGGTGCTTGAGCCATAGGATCGCGAGATTCTATGCGCAGCTCTGCCTATTCCCCCAAACAATTTCCTGCCACGCGCGAAAGTGGGTCAAAGATGCGTATGCATTTCTATCTTCCCGGGGTTGCTCTTGCGGCGGTTCTGGCTCTGGCGGCAAGCTCCCCGCTTTACGGACAAACGGCAGCGACCGGTGCACTCGTTGGAACGGTCGCCGACACAACCGGGGCGATTCTTTCAGGAACCAAGGTCACAGTATCGAACGAGGCAACTGAAATACGCCGGGCTGCTTTGACAGACAGTCGGGGTGTCTATCGCTTCGCCTTGCTTGAGCCTGGACGCTACGATGTCGAAGTTCAAAGAGAGGACTTTGCGCCAGAGAAAAAGACAGGTATTGAAGTCAGCGTATCCGGGACCCTTGCAGTTGACTTTGTGCTGAGCGTGGGAGCGCATAAAGAAGAAGTGGTCGTGAACGGGGACGCGCAACTGGTGCAGTCTGAAACGACAACGCTTGGCGGCCTGGTGGAGCGCCAGACCATTGAAGCGCTCCCGCTGTCGACGAGAAACTATACGCAGATTCTCGCACTCTCCACAGGGGTACAGTCTGACGTCAACAATGCCGGAAATCTGGGGCGCAATACGCAGGATGTATTCGTCAACGGTGCGCGCAGCATCGATAACAACTTCCAAATGGACGGTGTTCCGGTCAACAATTTCGGCACGGGCCGCGGTGGAGATTGGCTGGGCTACTCGGGAATTCCCATACCCAATCCCGATGCGCTTCAGGAATTCAACGTGCAGACCTCTCTCTACGACGCGGGCTACGGGCGCGGCGCCGGAGCCAATGTGAATGTGGTCACCAAGTCCGGCGGCAACCGCTTCCACGGGAATGTTTTTGAGTTCTTCCGAAACGACGCCTTGAATGCCAACGATTACTTTCTGAAGGAGACTGGCCAGCCCCGCCCCGTACTTCGCCAGAATCAGTTTGGCCTCACCTTTGGTGGCCCAATCGTGAGGGAAAAGCTCTTCTTCTTCACTTCCTATCAAGGCACGCGCCAGACAAATGGAGTCGGTTCGAGTTCCTCGTCGAGTGCAATTCTTCCCGCGCAATTGTCGAGTGATCGCTCCGCCGCAGCGCTGGGAGCTGCCTTCTGCAGTCAGACCGGTTACGAAGCAATCGCCTGCGACGGCTCCAACATCGATCCGGTTGCACTCAAGTTGCTCAGCTACAAACTGAAGAATGGACAAAACTTGATCCCTGTGCCTCAGATCCTTCAGGCCGACGGGAACGGCGGCACAGAGGGCTATTCCGCCTTTAGCGTTCCATCCACGTTCTCCGAGGACCAGTATGTAGGTAACCTCGACTACATCCTTTCCGCGAAGCAGACACTCAGTGTGCGCGCTTTCCTCTCGACCGATCCGCAGACGGCCAGCTTTACAACGAACTATCTGGAACTCCCTGGCTCCGGTGCGGATAGCAATTTCCGCAACCGCTCCCTTATCCTCAAGCACACCGGCATCCTCACGCCGCGCACTGTCAATGAAGCGCATTTCAGCTTCAACCGCAACTATGGACGCATGAGCTCTCAGATGCCAGTGAAGGACTCCGACGTGGGCATCGAACAGCCTGCGGATGTGGCGACGCTTCCCATCATCGGAATCAGCGGACTGTTCAATCTGGGCGGCACCTACAACGACGACTTCACAACCGCGATCAACTCCTTCCAGGTGGGCGACCAGATCTCGATTTCTCTTGGCCGCCACAGCTTGCGCGCAGGAGCAGAGCTTGAGCGCGTACAGGACAATTACAATCTTCCCGGCGTAAAGCGTGGCACCATCGATTTCCTCAGCTTTCCGGATTTTCTCCTTGGAGAGAACGGAACCCAGAATGGCACGGGAACCAGTAATCTCTACTCCAGCTCGGCTCAAGCTGGCATCACAGACCGCCACTTTCGCGTAAACAACTTTTCGGCGTTCCTGCAAGACGACATCAAACTGACTCCGCAACTTACCGTGAATGCAGGATTGCGCTGGGAGGTCTTCGGCGGGCTGCGCGAACAGGACGGACGGCTCGTGAACTTCTGGCCGGGAGTTGCGAACAACGATTTCATCAGCGGCTCCAGCTATACGGGTTATGTAGTTGCGGACAACTATCGCGGCACATTGCCCACAGGCGTCGAGCGAGCGGGCAACGACTCGGGCACCGAACATGCCACCTCCCTGGGCAATGTTGGGCCGCGCATCGGCATTGCGTGGCGGCCGTTTGCCAACAACAATCGTCTGGTGGTGCGTTCGGGTTATGGGCTCTACTACTCCCGGACTTCGGGCAACAATGTCTTGCAGCTTTTGCTGGAGCCGCCTTATGTGGCCAGCTTGTATAACGTCGGTACAAGCAATTCCGGAGCTTCGTTCCAGAATCCCTGGGGCACGGGACTGCCGACCGCATCGCAATTCCCAATCTGGTCTCCGCGCACACCAGACGCCCAGGGTTACATCCAGAACATCGAGCAGGGCTGGACTTCGCCCGTCACGCAACAGTGGAACCTCGATCTGCAATACGCTCCGCTGCCAAACCTCTTGTGGGAAGCAGGCTATGTTGGGTCGCGCGGTGAGCATCTGGCTACTTTCCGTCTACCCAATCAGGCCGCACTTGCCAGTCCAAGCCACGCAATCAATGGCGAGACAACAAATACGGTTGAGAATGCCTATTTGCGTGTGCCTGTTCTCGGCTTCAGTCCTTCCGGAATCTGGCAAGTGGAGACGGAGGGAAATTCGCTCTACAGCGGCTTGCAGACAAGTCTGACCAAGCGCTTCAGCCATGGTGTGCAGTTCAAGGCCGCCTACACGTTTAGCAAGACGCTCGACGACGTCCCGACCAGTTCCCCAAATCTGTTCGTGAACAGCACCGGTTATACAGCGGTTTGGGGAGGCCTGCTTATCGCCGATCAGAACCGGCGTCGCAGCTCTTGGGGGCTGGCAGATTTTGACCGCACCCATCGATTCGTCTTCAGCTACCTGTGGCAGTTGCCGCAACTCCATGCTGGCAACGCTTTGCTGAAGGCTGCCGCGAACGGTTGGCAGTTGACAGGCGTGAGCACGCTTCAAAGCGGCGATGCCCTCACAGCTTATGATGTCAACTCCGGAACGATTTACGGCATGTACTATGGTCCGGCACAACTCGCTGCCGGATCCAAGGGTAGCGTTGCAACTCACGGTTCCACGGAGTCGCGACTGAACAACTGGATCAATGCCAATGCGTTTTCAACTCCTGCTGCCGTCGGTGACGGAAATGATTTCGGAAACAGCGGCCGTGGCATCGTCCGCGGTCCCAACCAGAACAACTCAGATTTCAGTGTGATTCGCGATTTTCCGTTGCATTTGCACGGAGAGGAACAGACGTTTCAATTTCGCGTCGAGACATTTAACATCTTCAACCACCCCCAATTCCGCGATCCGTCCACAACACTCGGTTCCGGATTTGGCCAAGTCACAAGCTCGGCGGTCATGCCTCGCCTCCTGCAACTGGCGGCAAAGGTAAACTTCTAGAAATCAGCGAGGGGCGGGGCGCTTGCGTCTCCGCCCCCATTACCATTGTTGCCAAAGGGTACATATGCGTACATTTGCACGTAGCCTGTTCTTTGCTGGCCTCATCTGCATTTCTGCCGCCGCGCAGCAACCATACGAACAGATCAAGGAAAGGAATCTCAAAGCAGACGTCAATTTTCTGGCGTCGGAGGAGATGGCTGGACGCAAAACAACAAGTCATGAAGCCCGCATCGCCAGCAACTACATCGCGTCGGAGTTCCTGCGATTTGGCATCAAGCCATTGGGCGACGATGGCTCATATTTTCAGAGATACGACCTTACGCTGGCAGCGCAGGATGATGCCAATGTCTCCTTTACAATTCGCTCCGGTGCGCAGGAAAAGAGCTATCAGCTCAACCACGACTTCGATCTGACATGGATTACGCAGACCACCAACCCCACAACGGCGACAGGTCCCGTGGTCTTTCTTGGCTATGGAATCAAGGCTCCGGAGTATGGATATGATGACCTTGCGAATGTGGATCTGCGCGGAAAGATCGTCATCATCCTGACGCACGAACCGCAGGAATCCGATCTGTCTTCCAGGTTCAAAGGCCGTTGGCACACCTACCATGCCTACGACCAGTACAAATACGAAGACATACGCCGCGCCGGCGCTGCGGGCATTTTGGAGGTCATCGAGAAGAAGCAGCACCGTCCGCCTGCGATATCGAGCGCTCCACGCCAGGACTGGTTTCCGGACGCAATCTATTCTCTCCCGGGTTATTGGGATTTGCCGGTATTCGAAATTACTCAAGAAGTCGCCGACGAACTTCTTCACAGTTCCGGAAAAACAGTTGAGGACCTGCGCAAGGAAATCGACAGCCAATTCAAGCCTGCATCGTTTGCGTTGCCGGACGTGTCGGCCACGCTCAAGAAGTCCTATACCAATCGCAAGGTCGTTCAAGCGCGCAATGTGGTTGGCTTGCTGGAAGGATCGGATCCAAAGCTGAAGGATGAGTACGTTCTGGTTTCAGCGCACTACGATCATCTCGGTGTCGTCGGGGGGCGAACACAGTTTGGCGCGGACGACAACTCCAGCGGTGTTGCCGCGCTGCTTGAAATCGCGCGGGCCTTCGCGGAAAGCCCGGCAAAACCCAGACGGAGTATCCTGTTTGTCTCTTTCGACAGTGAAGAAGCGGGCCTGCTTGGTTCGTTCTACTATGGACGTCACCCGGCGCTTCCTTTGGACAAGGCCGCGGCGGTGCTGAATATGGACATGATCGGACGCAACGAGGATACTGCAACCTGGAAACTCACCCCTGAATACACCGCGCAAAGCGTAAACCTCGTCGGCACGCTTTATAGTCCAACATTGCGCCGGATTGCCGAGCATCAGAACGATAAACTTCATCTCAACCTCGACTTCAAGACGGATACGGAGGACAAGGAGGAATGGTTTGCCCGTAGCGATCAATATGTGTTTGCAACGCAAGGCATACCCGTTCTCCTCTTCAACACGGGCGAGCATCCCGATTACCACACAGGAAACGACACCTGGGATCGCTTGAACTACCCCAAATTGGAAAAGATCGCGCGGCTTGTATTCCTCGTTGCTGCGGATCTTGCCAACCGCGATGCCCGACCGGAATTCGAATCTCACTAG
>Ga0224530_1000246_pt1 | contig 38469 bp, 26 predicted proteins | sample CBST75metaG_FD_179873 | JGI IMG/M metagenome (GOLD analysis project Ga0224530, IMG submission 179873) | Peat soil microbial communities from Stordalen Mire, Sweden - C.B.S.T75 | ecosystem: Environmental > Terrestrial > Soil > Wetlands > Peat | place: Sweden: Norrbotten County, Stordalen Mire...
CGCATTGACGCGCGGGCTTTACGGGGTTTTTTGTCTGTGGAGGCCAATTTCCGGCCTCCACAGACACTACGCCCCTTGCGGGACCAGCCGCTTGCGGTGTTGGTAGAGGTTGACCAGGGCGAAGGCGGCCAGCAGCCACTCGTGATTCTTCTTCAAGCCGCGATAACGAACTTTGGTAAATCCGAAGACGCGCTTGAGGATGCGGAAAGGCCATTCCACCTTCGAACGCACTCTGGCCTTGGTGCGGTTCTTGCGCCGCTCCACCTCATCGACGCCGTCCTTGCGTTTTGCTCGCCGCGAAGTCATGTCCTGCGCTTCGGGTGCAGCGGCGTGAATGGCCTCCGTTTGGCCCTGGTAGCCTGCGTCGCCCCACACCTTCTTTTCGCCGCCATGCAGCAGATCGGGCAGCATATGAACGTCCGATACCGAAGCCGCCGAGGTGCACACCGAGTGCACGATGCCTTCCTTGCTATCCACGCCGATGTGCGCCTTGGCGCCGAAAAACCACTGGTTCCCCTTGCGCGTCTGATGCATCTCCGGATCGCGCTCTTTCTTGCTGTTCTTGGTCGATGACGGAGCCGCGATGATCGTCGCATCGACGATGGTGCCGGTCGCGATGCGCAGGCCTTTGCCCACCAGGTAATGGTTCACCGTGTCCAGAATCTGACCGCACAGTTCGTGCCGCTCCAGCAGGCGGCGGAAGCGGAGAATCGTGGTCTCGTCGGGCGCTGCGGCGCGGCCCAGATCGACTCCGGCAAAGCTGCGCAGTGCGGGCGACTCGTAGAGCGCATCCTCGGCGCCCGGATCGGAGAGATTAAACCACTGCTGCAGAAAGTAGACGCGCAGCATGATCGACAACCCTACCGGCTGGCGGCCGTTACCGGCCTTGGGATAGAACGGCTCGATCAGGGCTTCCAACTCACCCCACGGAACCACGACGTCCATCACGTTCAAAAACTCTTCTCGACGGCTCTTCCGCGCATACTTCTCAAAACTTGCCTGGCTCGCCAAAGTCATCTGACGCATCGCGCTCCCCACCCTACTTCAACTTTATCCAATCGCAATGCTGGTGGGGAACTTAAGCAGAGGCTCCCTAGAGCAGGCACCGCACGAACTCAAGCGCCTCGTGGAGTTCATGAACAACCAGATGGGCACTATTGATGTCCTACTCGTGGAAGCAAGGCAGTACGAGGCAAACAGCGTTCGTGTTGTGGTCCCGACATTGTTTGGATTCACCGAGAAGATTCGCCAAATCAAGCTTGCAGCGTCAACTCAGCAGAACCGCCAGCCTGTGGCTATTGACTGGGATAGCTTCAAGAGCAACGCTGAACAAAAGGGCACAGAAGAGGCGACGATCACCGCAATGCGGAAAGTCTATGACACGTGCAAGTCGCTGGATGCAGACATCTCTTGGGGGCGAGGCATATCCTTGGGCTCATTCAGCCCGAAGTGGCCAAACATCAATCCCAACGTGTCTCTTTTTTCTGTTTACTCGAACGGAAGACTTGAGTTGCACCTCAGTTCCTTTCAGAATTCCGAGGCTACAAAGGAGTTCTCGGGCAGTTTCGCAGCGAAACTGCTCAAAGGCGGCATGGAACTTCCAGATGGGTATCGGAACCTCTGGTTAGGGGTCCAGCGAGAGATGTGGGTTCCTCACGCGGACATGTTCACCGGTGCACTTCAAGATGTTTTGCCCAAACCAGTATTTCAATCCCAGTCTCCGGAATAGAGGCCGGAGGCTACAAACCCTCACTACGTCGCCACCACGATGCGTTGGTCTACGACTTGGCGGAGTCCAACCATTTCAGCGCGCCGAGTCATGATGGGAGTGCATATTTTCAACCGGCGTGCTACCAGTTTGCTACCATTTTTGCTATGATTCGTTCAACATAGGACCACATGGAACAGCATGGGTCGTATGAATCCAACATCGCTGATACCATTGTTGACACTGGCGAGTTGTGATTATGTGGCTCATTTTATTGCGGTTATCTCGGGTGGCGAGTCGAATCCCTGTCTCTCCGCCAGCTGCTTGATTCTAAAAGGCTATTCTCTTAGCCCACCCACACGAAAAGACCCTCAGGACACATTCCCGGTAGCATTTCCCGGAATGAAGCACCTTGCCAGAGACTCCCTCTGCCACTCTGTGCTGCGGCTGCCTGCGCTCTACTTCATTGCGATTCGCGTGCGGCTTCACTCTGAGGTCACAGGGAAAATCCTTATGCGATCCTTATCCGGGTTGGAGCGACTCCGTGGTAGTATCCGAGCAATCCCAGTAGAGTTCAGAGCATCCACGTAAGTCAGATGTCCCAGGAGCATGGCCTAATGAGAAGCCACTCGGCTGCCGTATTGTCTGTGTTTTTCGCCTTCATCCTCATCTGTACATCCAATGCGCAGACCTTCCGCGGAAGCATCCAAGGCACAATTACCGACATCACCGGCGCTGCCCTGCCGGGCACACAGGTCAAGGTCTTCAGCCCCAGCACGGGGCTAACGCGCATGGTGACCACCAATGACTTGGGTGGATATGTAGCTTCGGAACTGCCCCTGGGCGTCTACAGCATCACCGTCGAGAAGGAAGGCTTCCGCACCACGACGCTGACCAACATTCCCGTTGGCGTGGGCTCGGCGGTGCGTGCTGACGCCAAGCTTGCGACCGGCAGGGTCCAGGAAGTGGTTGAGGTCAATGCTGACGTTCCGCTGGTAGAGACGAACACCAACACCACAGGCGGCACGATCGAAGCGTCGGAAGCTGCGGAACTGCCGGTGAACGGCCGCGACTTTACCAAGCTGCTGGAATTGGTTCCGGGCGCATCGAGCGATCCTGTGGGGTCGACGGAATCGGCCGGTTCCTATGGACTCTTCAGCCTGAACGGCAACCGTGGTCGATCGAATAACTATCTGCTCGACGGCACGGACATGAACGACGGCTACCGCAACCTGCCGTCGATCAATCAGGCGGGCGTGTGGGGCGCTCCCTCGACGATTCTGCCAGTTGACGCGCTGGCCGAGATTCCAGTGACCGGCAGTCCAGAGGCGGAGTTTGGCCGCAGCGCTGGCGCCACGGTCAACATCGTGACCAAGAGCGGTTCGAACGCAATCCACGGCAGCGCGTTTGAGTATTTCCGCAACGATGCGTTGACCGCGCGCAATTATTTCAATACCGTTGTCCAGCCCAAGAACTCATTTACGAATCATCAGTTTGGCGGGCTGATCGACGGCCCCATAGTGAAGGACTACGCGTTCTTCACGGCGGCCTACGAAGGGCAGAGAGAAAGCGGCGGACTACCGCAGTTGGGCACGGTGCCCACGCAAGGCGATATCGACGCCTATACAGCCGGGGGCGGAACCATCAACCCGGTGATCGAGGGCCTGCTGGCGAGCAAACCGTGGGGAACCCTGCCCCAGAGCGATGGCAGTGAGACCTTCACCACGCCTTTCCGGAACAATAGCGACAACGTCATCGCCAAGGTGGATCAGCATCTGAACCTGTTCAGTCCGGGCGACCTGCTGACTGGACGCTACTTTTACAGCCATGGCATGCAGAGCTTCCCGCTGGGCATGCTCTACACAGGCAGCAGCGCGCCGGGATTCAACACCTCGACGCCAACCCATGTGAACATCGTTTCGCTCTCCTATACATCGGTTCCGAAGTCGAATCTGATCGTCGAGGTGCGCGGCGGCTACAATCGCTTCCTTCAGCAATTCCTGCCACAGGACAACACTCTCAACCCGAACTCCGCTTTTGGGCTCAATACACTGCCGGCGAACTACTCGGCGCGCGACCTGGGATTGCCTACGATCGATGTGGGCGCGTACAGCCCGATCGGCGCGACGGCCAGCGACTCGCGCGGCCGCATCGACACCAATTACCAGCTGTTCGGAAACGTCTCGTTGACCAAAGGCCGCCACAATTTCAAGGCCGGGTATGAGTGGCGGCGCACGTTCATCAACAGCTTCATCGATTCAGGGCATCGCGGCAAGCTGACTTTCGGCAGTCTCGACGATTTTCTGGCGGGTAACATCGGAGGCGGCAGTTCGGCTGAAGGGGCGGGCACGCGCTACTCCTATCAGAACGGCAGCGGAGCCTACCTTCTGGATTCCTGGCACATGAGCAGCAAGATCACCTTCAACTACGGCGTGCGGTGGGACTACTTCGGGGTGATCGGCGCGAAGAACGACGCCTTCAGTCTCTTCAACGTAAAGACCGGCGGACTGCAAACGGTGGGCGCCACGGGCGCGCCTGCATCGCTCTACCCGAAGGACTGGGGGAACTTTGCGCCGCGGCTCAGCATGGTCGACGATTTGATGGGCAATGGCAAGTTGGTGATCCGGGCCAGCGCCGGACTCTTCTCCGACGGCCCCTCGCAGGACTTTTTCGTGGGCAACCAGGCTTACAACACCAACGCTGGCGAAGCCGGGCCGGCGTTCAACGGCATCGGCTTCGCATCGCCGGCGGTTTCGACCATTACATATGGCACCGCGGTGTTCGGCGGCTACTCGCCAAGCAGCGTATTCACGGTGGATCAGGGCCTGGTGACGCCACGGTACGGCTCCTACAATCTCAACATCGAGTCGCAACTGACCAAAGCGGTTGCTGTCCAGGTCGGATATGTCGGCTCGCAAGGCCGCCATCTGTTCCACTTCCGCGATCTCAACCAGGTGAACAACGTGGCGGGCAGCATGGACAAGTGCGGAAACGGCGCGACGATTGCCTATGGCCAGCAGTGCTATCCCACCTACTCAGTGGGCTCGTATGTCGACATTCCGCTCTACTACGTGAACCAGATCGAGACCAGCGCGATTTCCAACTACAACTCGCTGCAAGGAACGCTGAAGCTGCAGAATTGGCACAACTTGACGTCCACGTTGAACTACACCTGGTCACACTCGATTGACACGGCCAGCGACGGCCTGGACTTTGTCCCCAACGCTTCGCAGCCCGACGACAGCTTCAATCCTCACGCCGAGCGCGCCAGTTCCAACTTCGACGTGCGGCAGCGCGTGCAGTGGTACTGGACCTACAACCTTCCGAAGTTCCACGAGGCGCAGAAGATCCTGAACGGATGGGCGCTGGATGGCATGTTCAACTTTGCAACCGGCCAGCCCTACACGGTCAGCTACCTGTTTGAAGGCGATTACAACGGCAGCGGCGAATACTATGGACGGCCGGATCTCATCGGCAATCCGTACGCAGGAGCCCACGGCACCAGCCTGCTGAACCTGGCGGCGTTCGCCGCGCCATGCACCGTCGATAGCGCAGGAGACTGCACCAACGGGCATCCGGGCAGCGAGGGCCGCAACGCCTTCAATTCACCGAACTATACGAACTTCGACTTCTCGCTGACCAAGACCTCGCACCTGACCGAAATGACGGCGATGGAACTTCGCATCGATTTCTTCAACCTCTTCAATCACCCCAACTTCAGCAATCCGCTGCTCCCGGGCTTCGGCATCGATGTCTTCGGCAACAGCCACGCAGCAGGAGATCGCCTGGTGGCGGGCTCCGACCCGAGCACGAGCGGCACGCAGTATCTGAGCACCACGGCGACACCGGATGTGGGCAGCGGAAACCCGTACCTGGGCGGTGGCGGCCCGCGCAGCATGCAACTGGCGGTTCACTTCACTTTCTAGGCCAAAGTCTCAGGCGGTGCCGGTCCTGTCCTAAAACTCCAACGCACGAAGGATGCGCCCAACCGGTAGCCCGGTGGGCGCATCGAGACAGAATGCAGCTTGGGCTACCACCATTCCATCGGGCGTGCCTTGGAGACCTTTGCAGAGGTTTCAGGCTTGGCCGAGCGCAGCAGCAGAAGCGGACACTGCACCATCTTCACGACCTTCTCGGCAATCGAACCGAAGACCAGCGGGTGCCAGCCCGTGATGCCGTGCGTGGAGATGACCACCAGGTCGATATGCTCGCGTTCCACCACGTCGTTGATGTTGCCAGCTACGTCATTTCCCATTTCGACAAAGCTCTCCACCTTGATTCCACGGGCTTCAAGCACCGCACGGCACTTGGCCAGATGCCCTTCGGAGATGTCGCTCGACTCCCGGATGAATTCGGTTTCCGGAACCAGGTCGGGCATGGTGGTGGCGGGAAAGATCGGGATCACGTTGACGAGGCAGAGTTCCGCGCCAAAGTGCTGCGCAAGATCGGCTGCCATCTCCAAAGCCGCCTGGGACGATGGGCTGAAATCGATGGGCAGCAGAATTTTCGTGGGGAACGAAGGGAAAGAGCGAACTTCGGTCATGAAAGTCTCCTCTCGGAACACGGAAGTAGTATGCCCCCATTCTTGGCTTTGGGAAGGGCAAAAAACTGTGTTGTTTTGGACAGAACCATTTTGTCCAGTTGTGTTTAGGGCAGGGCGTCGACTTGTCTGGCCCGAGGCCATCGGTGCGGCACCGGAGGCCGGCTTTCGATCCCATGCGCTATCCTTGTCTGCGATATGAGTGATTTTTCAATGGACGAAACCCATGCAACCGAAGCGCCAACGGATGTGGCCGCGCCGGTCAGGCGGAGTGTGCTGGTGTGCGGCGTGGTGCAGGGAGTGGGGTTCCGGCCCACGGTCTACCGGCTGGCCAAGGAAGAAGCGCTGGCGGGGTTTATTGGGAACGATACGGACGGTGTGACCATTGAGGTGGAAGGGCCGTTGTCGCGGGTGGAGGCGTTTTTGGCCCGCCTGCGTACCGAGGCTCCGCCGTTGTCGCGGATCGATTCCATTGTGGTGAGTGAGGCTGCGGTAACTGGTGAAACAGGCTTCCGGATTGTAGCCAGCGAGGTTCTGGGCCGGGTCAGTACGGGGATTCCGGCAGACGCGGCCACCTGCCCGGACTGCCTGCGGGAGCTGTTGGACCCCAGCGACCGGCGCTACCGCTACGCGTTTTTGAACTGCACCAATTGCGGGCCGCGGTTCACCATTACGCGGCGCATTCCCTACGACCGTCCGCAAACCTCGATGGCGCGGTTCCCCATGTGCCCGGCGTGCCAGGCGGAGTACGACGATCCCTTAAATCGCCGCTTCCATGCGCAGCCCAATGCGTGCTGGGACTGTGGGCCGCGGGTATCGCTGGTGGGTGCAGAGGGCGCGGAGATAGCGGTAGACGACCCAGTGACCGCGGCGATAGACCGTTTGCTGGCCGGCGAGATCATGGCCATCAAGGGCATTGGCGGCTTCCATTTGAGCGTGGATGCGACGAACGAGGCCGCGGTGATGCGCCTGCGGCAGCGCAAGCACCGCTACGGCAAGCCGCTGGCGGTCATGGTCAAAGACATGGCAGCGGCGCGAGAGCTGTGCTTGCTGACTGCAGAGGAAGAAGCGCTGCTCCTGACGCCGGCGCGGCCGATTGTGCTGGCGCGGATGCGGGAAGGGAACGGCATTGCGGAGGACGTAGCGCCGGGGCTTCCGTGGCTGGGAGTGTTTCTTCCTTATGCGCCGTTGCAGCATCTGCTGTTTGCCGACGAGCGGGTACGGGCGCTGGTGATGACCAGTGCCAACCTGAGCGAGGAGCCGATTGCGATTGATAACGAGGAGGCTCGGACGCGGCTGGGCGGGATCGCCGATGCCTTCCTGATGCACGACCGGGAGATCTTGCAGCGTTGCGACGACTCGGTGGCGGCGGTTGTGGATGGAGCGCCGCAACTGGTGCGACGGGCGCGCGGCTTTGTGCCGCTGGGTGTCGAACTTCCTTTGGATGCGCCGCCACTGCTGGCCGTAGGCGGGCACTTGAAGAATGTGTTTGCGCTGGCGCGGGGACGGCGGGTTTACCAGAGCCAGCATCTAGGCGATTTGGAGAACCTGACCGGCCTGGAATTCTTCAAGGAGTCACTGGACCACCTGATGCGCACCTTTGAGATTCAGCCGCAGACGGTAGTGCACGATTTGCATCCGGGGTACCTGTCGACCGAGTGGGCGAAAGAGTGGGCGCAGGAGCGGGGCCTGGGGTTAATCGCCGTGCAGCATCATCATGCGCATGTGGCCGGGTGCATGGCTGAGCATGGGTTGCAAGGGCCGGTGATCGGGCTTTTGCTGGACGGCACCGGCTACGGAACGGATGGCAAGATTTGGGGCGGGGAGGTGCTGGTCTGCCGCCTCGATGGGTTTGAGCGGTTCGCGCACTTGGAGTATGTACCCATGCCAGGCTCGACGGCGGCCATTCGCGAACCGTGGCGCATGGCACTGGGACATTTGCATGCAGCGGGTTTTGACATCGAACCTGAGCCGGTACGAAAACTGCTGGGTGCTACGGAGCAGGAATCGCGAGTCCTGACGCGCATGATGGAGCGCGGGATTAACTCGCCCCTGACTTCGAGCCTGGGCAGACTGTTCGATGCAGCCGCGGCCGTGGTGCTGGGGCGGCGCACTGTGGACTACGAGGCGCAGGCGGCTATCGAGATGGAAGGGATTGCCGTGGACCAGCCGTACGAGGAAGCCGCGTACTCCATGGAGTTGGCCGGCGGGGACTGGGCCGCGCGCGACCCCATGAAGATTGGCACGGGGCCGCTGTGGCGAGGGCTACTGAAGGACCTGGGGGATGGCGTGAGAAAGCCGCGCATTGCGGCGCGGTTCCATGCAGGCGTGGCAGCAGGTTTTGTGCAGGCGGCAGTGAAGGCGCGGGCGGTTACGGGTATTGGCCAGGTGGCGATGAGCGGCGGCTGCATGCATAACCGGCGGCTGGCGCGACTGCTGCGTACCGGGCTGGAGGCGGAAGGCTTCGAGGTGTTTCAGCACGCCCAAGTTAGCCCCGGCGATGGCGGGTTGAGCTATGGGCAGGCCGCGGTGGCTGCGGCCATTTTGGCGAAACAGCGATAAAAACAGATTCTTGTCTCAGCTAAGACCTATGGCTTCCCCACCCTTTCCGCAAAGAAGCCGGAGAGAATGGAGAAGCCATATTGATGTGACTGGATCGAGCGAGAACAGAAGCTAGCTGGACAGGTGAACCAACTGGTGTGCCTCGGTCCGCGCGCCGAGAATCGAGACGCGGGGGATGCGGCCGCGGACCATGGCCACTTCGTCGCAGCGGTGCAGGCGCGGGCAGTTCTGGCAGTCCTTGAAGACCTTGTCGGGCAGATCGGACTTGTCTTCGACGGTGCGGAACCCATATTTGAAAAAGAAGTCGGGAACACGGGTAAAGAGGCAGACGGACTGGATGCCGTGCTCTTCGGCTTCTTCAATGAGAGCGCCCAGAATGCGTCCGCCGGCGCCCTGCCCCTTGGCTTCCGGTTTGACCACAATGGAGCGCACCTCGGCCAGATGCGGCCCGTAGAGGTGGAGCGCGCCGCAGCCAAGAAACACGGCGCCGTCGGACTCGGCAACGGTGAAGTCGCGAATGTTTTCGCAAATTTCGGCGAAGGCGCGCTTGAGCAGCGTGCCGTCTCCAGAGAGCGAGTTGACCAGATCGTAGACGTCAGAGGCGTCCTGGAGCCGGGCTTTACGCACCAGCATGAACAGCCTCCTGGGCGGGAGTAGCAAGCGCAGCAATGCGCTCGGATGCAGCAGCAAGGGCCTCACGCACGCGCACCCGCGCGGTTCCACCGATGACGTTGTGGCAGTCGAGCGTGGCGGTGAGAGTGACGGCGGCGAAAAAGTCCGGATCGAATGCAGGGCTGAACGCGCGCAGTTGCTCCAGCGAGAGTTCGCCCAGTTCCGCGCCTTTTTCCAAACCAAAACGAACAGCGTGGCCGATGATCTCGTGCGCGGTGCGGAAGGGAATGCCCTTGTGGACCAGGTACGTAGCTGCGGCCATGGCATTCAGGTAGCCAGACTGTGCCGCCTGACTCATCTTCTCGCGATTGAACTGGAGGGCAGCAGTGAAACGCGCCACGAGCGTGAGCATCGGCGCAACAAAACTGACTGAAAAGGCCGGCTCCTGGGTCTCCTGCATGTCTTTATTGTAGGCCAGAGGCAGTCCCTTGAGAAGCAGGGTGACCGTTTGCGCCGCGCCGTGGATGCGTCCGACCTTGGCGCGGATCAGCTCGGTCAGGTCAGGATTCTTCTTTTGCGGCATGGCGCTGGAGCCGGTAGAGAAGGCTTCAGGCAGCAGAACAAAGCCGTATTCCGCCGTGGCGAAGAGCGTGATCTCTTCGGCGAACCGGCTCAAATGCAGGCCAACAGAGGTGAGCGCCTGCAGGTACTCCAAAATGAAATCGCGGTCGCTGGTGGCGTCTATCGAATTGTTTGTTGGCGCGGTGAAACCCAGTTCGCGCGCGGCGATGGTGCGGTCCAGAGCCAGCGTTGCGCCTGCCACCGCGCCCGATCCGAGCGGGCAATAGTTAAGCCGCACCGCGCAGTCGCTCAGGCGGCTGGCATCGCGCAAAATCATCTCCACGTAAGTGAGCAGCCAATGGGCCACTAGCACCGGTTCCGCGCGCTGCAGGTGGGTATAGCTGGGCATCACGGCTTCGCCGGCGGCGTGCGCCTGATCCACCAGCGCATTGGCCCAGGTTGCAAGCGATTCGACGACGAAGCCAATTTGCTCGCGCACATAGAGGCGCAGGTCCGTCGCAATCTGCTCGTTGCGGCTGCGGCCAGTGTGGAGCTTGAGGCCGAGTGAGCCGATCCGTTCCACCAACGAAAGTTCCACGTAGTGATGAATGTCTTCCGCGGTTGCGTGATCGCGCACCTGCGCCTGGCCCGCATCCGAAGCGTGCGCGGCGGCAATGTCATCGAGTGCTGCGCGGATTTGCGTTCCTTCATCCTGCGTGAGGATGTTGGCGGCAACAAGCGCCGATGCATGCGCCTTGCTGGCGGCCACTTCCTGAGGAAGCAACCGCCAGTCGAAGACAATCGATCGCTGCCACGCTTCGAACTCCGCATCGAGCGGTTCCCGAAAGCGCCCGGACCACATCTTCACGGGTTGGTGTTCGTTGGACTTTGATTCAGGCGTACTCACGCTATTCCTTCTCTTTTCCGCTGTTCAATTTGGGCATTTCGCTGCCTTGGCTGAGGGTGAGCAGGCCGGCCGCGGCGTAAGTCAGCAGCTTGTCGCGGGTGTCTGTAATGTCGAGATTGCGCATGGTCAGCTGGCCGATGCGGTCACGCGGAGAGAACGTGGATTCGGTCTTCTCCATGCTCAGCCTCTCGGCGTGGAAGGTGAGGTTGGGCGATTCGGTATTGAGGATGGAGTAGTCGTTGCCGCGGCGCAGCTCCACGGTGACTTCGCCGGTGATGGGTTGGGCGACCCAGCGCTGTGCGGATTCGCGCAGCATGATGGCCTGGGAATCGAACCAGCGGCCCTGGTAGAGGAGTCGGCCGAGCTTGCGGCCATTGTCGCGGTACTGCTCGATGGTGTCTTCGTTGTGAATGCCGGTGATGAGCCGCTCGTAGGCGATGAAGAGCAAGGCAAGGCCGGGGGCCTCATAGATGCCGCGGCTCTTGGCTTCAATGATGCGATTCTCAATCTGGTCGCTCATGCCCAGCCCGTGGCGGCCGCCAATGCGATTGGCTTCGAGAAGAAGCTCGACAGGGTCGGTGAATTCGCGGCCATTGAGTGCGACGGGAAAGCCCTCTGCAAAGCGGATGGCGACCTGTTCGCGCTGAACCTCGACATCGTCGCGCCAGAAGGCCACACCCATGATGGGATTGACGATCTTGACGGAGGAAGACAGGTGCTCCAGATCCTTTGCTTCGTGCGTAGCGCCAAGGATGTTGGAGTCGGTGGAGTAGGCCTTCTCGGACGACATCTTGTAAGCGAAGCCGCAGCGCTGCATGAACGCGGACATCTCGGCGCGGCCGCCTAGCTCCTCGATGAACGCGTCGTCGAGCCAGGGCTTGTAGATCTTGAGGTCGGGATTGGCGAGCAGGCCGTAGCGGTAGAAGCGCTCGATGTCATTGCCTTTGAAGGTGGAGCCGTCGCCCCAGATGTGGACGTCGTCCTCCTTCATGGCGGCCACCAGCATGGTGCCGGTGACAGCGCGGCCAATCGGCGTGGTGTTGAAGTAGGGCACACCCGCAGTCGTGATATGGAATGCGCCGGCCTGCAGCGCGGCAATGCCTTCGCGCACCAGCTGGCTGCGGCAGTCGATCAGACGCGCCTTCTCTGCGCCGTATTCGAGGGCCGCGCGCGGAATCGCATCGTAGTCGGTTTCGTCAGGCTGGCCCAGATTGGCCGTGTAGGCGTAGGGAAGCGCGCCCTTCAGCTTCATCCAATGCAGGGCGGCGGAAGTGTCGAGCCCGCCGGAGAAAGCGATGCCGACTTTCTGGCCAACGGGCAAGGATTCAAGAATTACAGACATGCTTGGGAACCTCTGAGAGCCTCTAGCTTCTGGCTAGCGTTGAAAATCATCAGCCAGGTTTTTGGCTGCTTGGAGTTGTATAACCTGGGTGCCCCAGGTCTCGCTTTTGAGACCTGGGAAAGCATGAAGTCAAAGCGCAAAATCATGCGCTCACCGACCTAGTTTCTGAACCCTTCCACATTGGCCAAGCCGCCCAGCAGCAGAAGCAGCAATGCTTTCTGTGCGTGCAAGCGATTTTCGGCCTGATCGAAGACGATGGACTGCGGTCCGTCCAAGACCTCATCTGTCACTTCAGCGTTGCGGCGCGCCGGCAGGCAGTGCATAAAGACCGCGCCGGGCTTGGCTTCCTTCATCAACGTTTCGTTCACCTGGAAGGGCCGGAAGATGGGTTCGCGCTTGGTGGACTCGTGCTCCATGCCCATGCTGACGCAGACATCCGTGTAGATGGCGTCGGCGCCCTCAACGGCGGCGTGCGGGTCTTGCAGCAGGCGAATCTCGCAGCCGTTGGTGGCGGCAATGTCGCGGGCCAGAGTCACAATCTCAATGTCGGGCGAGTAGCCGCGCGGCGTGGCAATGGTGACGTTCGCGCCCAGTTGCGCGCCGGTCAGCATCAGCGAGTGGCACACGTTGTTGCCGTCGCCTACATACGTAAAGTTGAGGCCGGCCGCAGTGCCGAAGTGCTCTTCCAGCGTCATGAAATCGGCCAGAGCCTGGCAGGGATGCTCGAAGTCGGAGAGCGCGTTGATGACAGGCACGCGCGAGTTGGCGGCCATCTCCGTGATGGTGTCGTGCGCATAAGTGCGCAACACGATCACGTCCACCCAGCGCTCCACATTACGCGCCACGTCGGCGATGGATTCGCGCTCGCCCAGCGGCGAGTTGGTCTGATCCACAAAGATGGCGTTGCCGCCCAGGGTGTTGATGCCGGTCTCGAAGCTCAACCTTGTGCGCAGGCTGGCCTTCTCAAACATCAGCACCATCTGCTTGGCGTCCAGGGCATGGCGGTATTCGCGCGGATTGCGCTTGACGTCGTGGCCGAGCTTGAGAATGGCGCGCACTTCGGCGCTGGACAAGTCGGAGATGGAACACAAATCTTCGCCGGCCATCCGCGCCGCAGCGGCAAGAATATCGGGATCTTTTTGCACGGGAATCGAGGCCTCCGGGCGTTCAATGAGAGTTTTGCTAGCCATTGTGTTGTTCTCCTGCGGTGTGAGCCACTGCATATTCGGTGAAGATTTCGTCCAACGCCTTGATCGCGGCGTCCACATGCGCACGTTCCAGAATGAACGGAGGCAGAAAGCGCAGCACCGTCTCGCTGGTGCAGTTGATGAGGATGTGGCGCTTGAGCATCTCGGCGACAGTGAGCTTGGCGAGATCCGCCGAATCCAACTCGGCTGCAACCATCAGGCCGATGCCGCGCACGTCAACGATTGCCGCGTGGCGCGAGGCCAGAGCGCGTAGTTGAGCCTGGAAGTAATCGCCAACTTCCGTCGCATTGGCCAGCAGATTCTCTCTTTCAATGTGGTCGATGACCGCACAGGCCACCGCGCAGGCCAGAGGGCCGCCGCCGAAGGTGGTGCCATGAATGCCGGGGTGGAAGGCGCGCGCAACCTCTTCGGTGCAGACCACCGCGCCCATGGGAATGCCGCCCGCCAGGGGCTTGGCCAGCGTAGTTACGTCAGGATGCACGCCGTAATGCTGATAAGCGCACCACTTGCCGGTGCGGCCCATGCCGGCTTGAATCTCATCTACAATCAGCAGCGCGCCAGTCGAACTGGCCAGCGCGCGCGCTTCGGCCATGAACTCCTGCGTCATGGGACGCACGCCGCCTTCGCCCTGAACAGCTTCGACGAGAATCGCGCAGACTTCATTGGAAAACTTGGCGCGCAGATCGGCCACGTCGTTGAACTTCACGAACTCCACGCCGGGGACCACGGGCGCGAATGGCTCGCGGTACTTGTCCTTGTACGTCGTGGACATGGAACCATAAGTCCGGCCGTGGAAACTCTGTTCCAATGCCAGGAACTTGGTGCCGATGTTCACGCCTTCTTCGCGCAGGATGCCGGCATGAGCGCGGGCCAGCTTCATGGCGCACTCCCAGGCTTCCGTGCCCGAGTTGCAAAAGAAGGCGCGGTCCAGGCCGGTGCGCTCGGTCAGGCGCATCGCCAACTCCGCCTGCCCCTGGTGGAAGTAGAGGTTCGAAGTGTGGATGAGCGCATGGCTCTGCTTGGCAATGGCCTCAACAATCACGGGATGGTTGTAGCCGAGGGCGTTCACGCCGATGCCGCTGAGCAGGTCGAGGTAACGCTCGCCCTTCTCGTCAATAATGTGCACGCCTTCGCCGCCCACAAACAGCAGCGGATTGCGATCGTAGGTGGAAACCAGCAGGCGCGTTTCAGCAGCGCGAATTTCTTCCATATTCATTTTTGAAAATCTCCTCAGGCAACCATCACTTCGGTGCCATGGGCTACGCGGGAACTACACAGGTCGGGTAACGATCCGGCGGCTTCCGCGGGTAGAATTCTGACGCGCTTCACGCCGTTCAACAGAGCCTCGCGGCAGGCGCTCAACTTGGGTAACATGCCGCCGGTGATGATGGCGTTCTTCGCCATCTCGGCGATTTGATCGATGCTGAGCCATCGGAGTACCTCGCCGCTGGCGCCCTTCACGCCGGGCACATCGGTGAGGAAGACCAGCGCATCGGCGTGGCAGGCAACGGCACAGGCCGCGGCCATTTCGTCGGCGTTGATGTTGTAGTACTGGCCGTCGAACCCCAATGCCATGGAACAGATCACAGGGACGCCGTCCAACTGCCAGATAGCCTCGAGCCAGCGTGGGTCGCTGGCCACGATTTCGCCGACAAAGCCAAGGTCGGGTGCGGTGCGTTTTTTGCGCGCGCGGAACAGCAAGCCGTCGCCGCCGGAAAGCCCCACGGCAGGCTGGCCGAGCGCCCCGAGCGCGGCCACCAGGCCCTTGTTGACCTTGCCGGCAAACACCATCAGAGCAATGTCGCGCGTTTCAGCGTCGGTGATGCGCAGGCCGTCGATGAATTCGCTTTGTTTGCCCAGCGCTTTGAGCATGCGCGTCAATTGCACGCCGCCGCCATGCACCACGGCCACCTGGTTGCCGTCGCGTACCAAGTCGGCAATGGCGCGGGTGCAGCCTTCCAGAAGCGCCGGATTTTCCAGGCCTGCTCCACCTAATTTGACAACGAACTTCATTCGAGCCCCTCCGCCTCACCCCAGCCGAGCATGACATTCAGATTCTGCACGGCTTGGCCGGACGCACCCTTCAACAAATTGTCGAGGCAACTGACGAGGACGGCGCGATGCCCGTCGGCGGCAAGTTGGAAACCGATGTCCGCATAGTTGGTGCGAACCGAGTACTGAATCTGTGGCAACGCCTTGTCGTAAAGCCGAACCATGGGACTGTCGGCAAAAAACTTCCGGTACACCTGGGCGATGCTCTCCGCTGTCTGCTTCTTGCTGAAGCGCACATAGAGAGTAGACAGAATGCCGCGCGGAATCGGCAGCAGATGCGGCGCAAAAGTGATCTGCTCGGTTCCCAGACCGATCTGCTCCAGCAACTCGCCGGTGTGGCGATGCGTGAAAACGCCATAGGCGGACAGATTGTCGGCCGCGTACATGTAGTGCGTTTTGGCCGTAGGCGACTTGCCCGCGCCGCTGACGCCGCTCTTGGAGTCGGCCACAATGCCGTGTTCCAAATCGAGAAGCCCCGCGGCGACCAGCGGTCGCAAAGGCAGAATGACGGAAGTGGCATAGCAGCCGGGGTTGGCGATCAGGTCCGCGCCGGCAATCTGCGCGCGATGCAACTCGGGCATGCCGTAAACGGCTCTCGCCTGGGTCGCGGCCGCAAGGCTGGGGTCGTGATCTTCGAAGGCATACACGGCGCGATTGGCCGCTTCGGTCAGCCGCCATGCGCCGCTCAGGTCAATGACCCGCAGGCCGCGCCTGAGCGCTTCCGGCACCCACTCCCGCGACTGTTCGTGCGGCGTGGCCAGGAACAGCACATCCACGCCCCGGCCTGCCAGCAGCTCCCACGAAAAAGGTTCCATCAGCAAGTGGTGCTTGCTATCGGCGAGTTGCGGATGAATCTCGGCCAAGGGAACGCCGCCGCGCGCCGCATGCTTCTCGTCGACTCGCCCGGCGAATACCGGAGGTGCGCCCTGCAGGCGGGGATGATGCAGCAAAAGCCGCGCCAGTTCCGCGCCGGCGTACCCCGTGACTCCCATTATTGCTGTCTGTAGGTTCTTGGTCATGATTCCAGCATCGTCCTCAGGCGGGCCTCCACGTCGCCAGCGCGGCGCGTATCGGGGCAGATGATCAGAACAATGTCGTCGCCGGCAACAGTGCCCACCACTTCAGGCCATCCCTCGTAGTCCAGGGACGCTGCAAAGGGCTGTGCGCCGCCGGTCACCGTTCCCACCACCACCTGGTTCATCGCTTGCTGCACACGCAGACCGAAGCTCTCGATCATCTCCGCCACCGACGGAGGACTGTCGTCTTCCTCGGCAGTACCCGCTCCCTTGCCCGTCGGCAGAGCGTAGCCGCCGGGGCCTTTGGAGAGGCGCAACTCGTGAATATCCCGCGAGAGGGTTGCCTGCGTTACCTGAAATCCCCGCTGGGTCAGTTTGCGCCGGAGATCGTCCTGGTTGGTGACCGCAGAGTTGGCCACTAGTTCCCGTATCGCATTGTGTCTTTCAGACTTCATCGCGTTTGTTGACCTGTCGATTGCCGCTTTTGGTCAATCGAAAGCGCGGCCCGTAGTGCGGTAGCCGCGCTTGCATAAATATACAACAAAAACGCATAAGTATGCAAAAGCGTTCTCGTCGCACTGTAAATGAATTGTAGTGATGCGGGTATGAACTTGCGAAGAATCTCTGGAAACCGGCATTCGGAGAGCGGGTAGGTGGCCGTAGCCGGCCGAGTAGCTCAGTCGAATTCCGTCCTGGCCCGGAGTCTCGATTTGAGGAGGACATCGGTTTCCGCGGCGCGCAAGATAGTTGCGCAATGAGGTTTTGATGCGCACTAAATGTGCCGTGTAGCGCGCTTTTGTGGTCGTTTAATCCTGTGTTTTCTGTCACAGACGATCATTTCATTCGCGTTTCAGAATATAGCTGTGTTGCAAAGCTGTTTGGGAATCTACCAGCTAACAACCGCGAGGCCTTCTGTGGTGTAGGAGGGCAGGCGCGCAAGCACGAGGAGAACATGACAAATTTCGAAGCAATCCTTTCCGCTAATCAAGATCAAAGGTCTCCGGTCGCCACCAAGGAAGAACTGGACGCCCTTGTTGAACGCGTAAAAGCCGCTCAACAGAAATTCGCCAGCTTCTCGCAAAAGCAGGTCGATTTCATCTTCCGCAGCGCTGCACTCGCCGCCGCCAATGCCCGCATTCCTCTGGCCGAGATGGCCGTCGAGGAAACCGGGATGGGTGTGGTGGAAGACAAGGTCATCAAGAACCACTTTGCTTCCGAGTATATCTACAATAGCTACAAGGATGAGAAGACCTGTGGCGTTCTCAGCCAGGACGACGAGGCCGGCACCATCACCATCGCCGAGCCGGTGGGCCTGATCTGCGGCATCATCCCGACCACGAACCCGACCTCTACCGCCATCTTCAAGACCTTGATCAGCCTCAAGACGCGCAACGGCATCATCATCAGCCCCCACCCCCGCGCGCGCAAATGCACCTGCATCGCCGCCCGCCTGGTGCTTGAGGCGGCCGTGGCTGCCGGCGCTCCCGAAGACATTATCGGCTGGATCGATGAGCCCACGGTGGAGCTCTCCAACCAGTTGATGCGCCACCCCGCAGTCAAGCTGATCCTGGCAACCGGCGGCCCGGGCATGGTGCATGCCGCGTACTCTTCCGGCACGCCCGCCATCGGCGTCGGCGCGGGCAATACCCCGGTCGTAATCGACGAGACGGCCGACCTGACTCGCGCCGTGGCTTCCATCCTGATGTCGAAGACCTTCGATAACGGCGTCATCTGCGCCTCCGAGCAGGCAGTTATCGCCGTCGATGCCATCTACGATTCCATCCGCGACCGCTTTTCCCGTCACGGGGGCTACATCCTTAACAAGAAGGAAACGGCCGCTGTTGGCGCCATTATCCTGGTCAACGGCGGCGTGAATGCAAAGATTGTCGGCCAGTCCGCGCCGCGGATTGCCGCACTGGCGGGCATCAGCGTTCCGGCCACCACCAAGGTGCTCATCGGCGAAGTCACCGATGCCACCACGGCTGAGCCGTTCGCGCACGAGAAGCTCTCTACTATCCTCGGTCTCTATCGCGCCAAGGACTTCAAGGACGCCGTCGAGATTGCCGGCAAACTGGTTGCCTTGGGCGGCATTGGGCACACCTCGGTTCTCTATACCGACCAGGACCAGCAAAAAGAGCGCGTCAACTACTTCGGCGCGCAGATGAAAACCTCCCGTATCCTCATCAACACGCCGTCTTCGCACGGCGGCATTGGCGACCTGTATAACTTCAGCTTGTCGCCGAGCTTGACGCTGGGTTGCGGAAGCTGGGGAGGAAATTCGGTGTCAGAGAACGTGGGGCCAAAACACTTGCTCAATAGGAAGATTGTTGCCAAGCGCGCTGAGAATATGTTGTGGCACAAACTGCCGAGCTCCATCTATTTCCGCCGCGGCTGCGTGCCCGAAGCGCTGAAGGAGATCGCAGGCAGGAAGCGCGGCCTGATTGTGACCGACGACTTCCTGTTCCGCAACGGCTATGCCGACGATCTGATCGACGCGTTGAAGAAGTTGGGACTGGAAGTGGAGACCTTCTCTCAAGTGAAGGCCGACCCGAACCTGTCCACGGTCCGCAAGTGCGTCGAGGTGATGAACTCCTTCCAGCCCGATGTGATTGTGGCCCTGGGTGGCGGCTCGCCGATGGACGCAGCCAAGATTGCCTGGGTGATGTACGAGCATCCCGAAGTCGATTTCGAGGACCTCGCCATGCGCTTCATGGACATTCGCAAGCGCATCTATAAGTTCCCCAAAATGGGCATCAAGGCCAAGCTGATCGCCATTCCCACCACGTCCGGTACAGGTTCCGAAGTGACGCCGTTCGCGGTGGTCACCGACGATGCAACCGGCAAGAAGTACCCCATTGCCGACTATGAGTTGACGCCGAACATCGCCATCATCGACGCCAACCTGGTGATGAACCTCCCCAAGGCGCTGACTGCGGCCGGCGGCATCGACGCGGTTGTTCATGCTCTGGAAGCCTACGTGTCCATCATGGCCAACGAGTACACCGATGGCCAGGCTCTGCAGGCGCTCAAGCTGCTCAAGCAGTACTTGCCCTCCGCGTACAAAAATGGCGCCAAGGATCCGATCGCTCGCGAGAAGGTGCATAACGCCGCAACTCTCGCCGGCATCGCTTTCGCCAACGCGTTCCTGGGCGCTTGCCACTCCATGGCGCACAAGATCGGCGCTGCGTTCCACCTGCCTCACGGCTTAGCCAACGCATTGCTCATCAGCAACGTGATCCGCTACAACGCCAACGACAACCCGACCAAGCAGGCAGCTTTCTCGCAGTACGACCGGCCCAAGGCCAAGTGCCGTTATGCCGAAGTGGCAGACCATCTCGGTTTGGGCGGAACCACCAAGGATGAGAAGGTCGCAAACCTGATTGCTTGGGTTGAAGAGTTGAAGCGCGAACTCGAGATCCCCAGTTCCATCCAGGGTGCGGGCGTCAACGAAGAGGACTTCCTCGCCAAGCTCAAGGATGTGTCCATCGATGCCTTTGATGACCAGTGCACGGGAGCCAATCCCCGTTACCCGCTCATGAAGGAATTGCAGGCCATCCTGCTCGACAGCTACTACGGCAGGCCCTTTGTCGAACTGACCGAGCGCACGGATGCTGTCGCTCTGACGGAGAAACCGGCTCCAGCCCACAAGGCAAAAGCCGAAAAAGACAAACACACTGCCAAGGTGGAAGCAAAGCTTGAAGAAGCCGTTCTGACCAAGTAAGAATCCGCCGGGAAGGGGAGAAGACCAGTTTTTACGGATTCTCTCCTTCTCGGCGTAATTTTTTCGCTTTTCAGAATTTGGGACACTGTCCTGTACTGTGGTATCAACGGCTACGCGTTCGCGTTCTTCTGGTGGAGTAGGCGCAGGTGTTTCTGATCACAACTTTGAACAGAAGATATGCGATGACCGGGAACCAGATGCGCTAGGTGAACACTGCGCGGCGATGGACCCGCAGGTTCAAGGACACAGGCGGAGAAGCAAGACGCTTTCACGCGCATCGCGTTAAAAAGCAGCGTTCCGGGGAGGGACGATGAGATTCACTTCTGAAGCACTGGTCTTCTTGGCCTTGCTTCCATTTCTGGCCGGCGTCGTCCTCCAGCTTCTGGCGGCGCGCGTGCTTTCCTCCCGCGCCAAGGGCGTACTGGCGCTGGTCTGCTGCCTGCCCAGCCTGTTGGCGGTGGTGACAACTTTTGTGCGCGTTAACCAGAGCGGCCCCATCGACTTTACGGCGCTGCCGTGGGACGGCCCCCTGGCGCTGGTGTTTCACGTCGATGCGCTGAGCCTGATGTTTGCGTTGATGGGTACGGCCTTGGGCTCCGCCGTATTGCTCTACTCCATCGGCTATATGGCGCACGAGCGCTCGGCAACCCGCTTTTATGCCTTCATGCTGACCTTCATCTGCGGCATGGTGGCCCTGGTGTACAGCGCCAATCTGTTCTTCCTCTATCTCTGCTGGGAAGCGATGGGGCTCTGCTCCTTCAGCTTGGTTGGCTTCTGGTACGACAAGAAGGAAGCGGTGGCGGGCGCACGCAAAGTGCTGTTGATGACCCACCTGGCTGGCTACGGACTGCTGGCCGCCATCCTGCTCATCTTTGCTCGCACAGGAAGCGCGCTGTGGACAGATCCCAAGGTCGCTCAGGCTTTCACGGGCGGCGTTTTTACCCTCATGCTGGTCGCGCTGTTGGCCAAGTCGGTGCAGTTTCCGCTGCACACCTGGATTCCCGAAGCCATGAACGCCCCCACCCCGGTGAGCGCGCTGCTGCACGCGGCCTGCTACGTCAAGGCCGGCGTCTATCTGGCTGCTCGCATGCATTGCTTTAATCAGTGGCCCGGTTCGTGGGGCTCTGTGATGATGTGGCTGGGCACGGTGACCATGGTGGTGGGCGTGGTCTATGCCATGGTGCAGCATGACCTGAAGCGCATGCTCGCCTTCCACACCGTCAGCCAGATCGGTTACATCATTACCGGCCTGGGCATCGGTACGCCCCTGGCTATTGCGGCTGCTTTGCTGCATTGCCTGAATCACAGCCTGTTCAAAGGTGGCTTGTTCCTGGCGGCCGGCTCTGTGCAGCACGCCACCGGAACCCGGGACATGAATCAACTGGGTGGCCTGGCGCGCAAGATGCCGCAGACTTCCATTGTTTGGTTGATCAGCGTGGGCAGCATGATGGGCGTGCCCTTCATGAGCGGCTTCGCCAGCAAGTGGCTGCTCTATACCGCGGCTCTGCAGGCTGGGCAGGTAGTTCCGGCGTTGGCCGCTTGGGTGGTCAGCGTAGGTACGGTCTTCTCCTGCGTCAAGGCAACCAGCTCCGTGTTCCTCGGCCCCACGACTCCGCAGACTGAAAACGCGCACGAGTCGCCACCGACCATGGTTTGGGCCCTCGGCTTGTTTGGCATGGGCAGTGTGGTGCTGGGATTGGCTCCGCAATTGGCCGTTGACTACATCATTAATCCCATCCTCCCGGTTCTTGGAATGGCCGCGGTGCAGGTCTCCTGGTTCGGCCTGACTCCCAATGTCGGTTCCATGTGGACCGTGGGCGGCTTGGTGCTGGCCGTCGTTTCGGCGGGCGTGGGCGCAGTGGTCTACGCGATGGCCGGCATGTCTAGGACGCGCGCACTGGCGGCTGAAGGGGGTGTGGTGATCGTGGGCGGCTCAACTGGCGGCGGTGGCGCCAGCGTCTTCACCGGTGGCGAATCCATCTCCGGACCGGGCCGGCTTCCCGCAGGCGAATTCTCGGTGATCCTGAAAAAGCACTGGGCGCCTTTCTATCGCAATACCGACGTGGATCGCTTCTATCTCAGCGTGTGGCGCGGCTTGCAGGCGATTTCTGCCGGACTTGGCTGCGTTGTCGCCTGGGCGGAAAAGCACATGATCGCCTGGATTGCTGCGTTGACCGTGGCTCTGATCTGCGCCCTGCGCTGGTTTGCTCCGGCGGTGTCGCAAGCCAGCGGCGTTGAAGGCTCGGAAGCGATTCCGGGACTGCTCATCGCCGGATGCGGTGTGGCGCTGGTCGCGCTGCTCTGGGCCGCAGCCGCGCAAAAGGCGTGGCGCAGGCTGTTTCCGCTGCTGGCGTTGAGCGGTGTGGCCGCGGTGGCCGCCATGGCGATCACCCAGCCTCTGCCGCGCGTGGCGCTGCTGGAAGCTTCGACCGGCTTGGCTCTGTGGCTGGTATGGCGTACCGGAACGCGCAAGGCTGCTTGGATCTACTCCGCCGTGGTGGCTCTTTCTGCCGTCAGCCTGATTGCGGGCCAACTTGCCTTGCAGCAGGGAAGCGCCGATTGGGCGCGGGCTTTGCTGCTGGGTGGATTCGTCCTGAAACTTGCCATTGTGCCGCTGCTCCTGTGGTTGCCTGCGGTGGCTGAAGCAGTGCCGGCGCTGGTGATGGGTGTCCTCGTTGCGGTGGTCGACATTGCCGCGTTCGGGGAGTTCTACCTGACCGCCATTTCGCATCCGGAGCTGCTGTCTCCGAGTGGAGTCTGGATCGGCGCGGCGGTTGCCTCGTCGCTGGCAGCCTCCTTACTGATGCTTACCCAACGCAACATGAAGCGGTTGCTTGCTCTCTCGACCATTGAGGACATGGGCTTCCTGCTGCTGGGCATTGCTTCGGCCAGCGAACTGGGGTTCAAGGGTGCGTTGTTCGCCGCCACCGTGCATGCTCTGGCCAAGGCGTTGCTCTTCATCTCCTTGAGTGCGCCGGAAGCCGATGGCACGCTGACCAACAATGCTCGTGGGCTGGCTACGCGTTACCCGGTCAGTGCGGCGGGCTTCCTGGTCGGCATGCTGGCCATGCTGGGCGTCCCGCCTCTGCTGGGCTTCGCCGGCCGCTGGCGCCTCTACCAGACCGCTGCGGGGATGAATCATTGGCTGCTGGCCGGATTCATTCTCTCATCGATGTTCGCCCTGCTGGCCTACGTGCTGTGTCTCACCCGCTGCTGGTGGGGACCGCGCGATGCCGAAGATGTAAATGCGTCTACGGCTGAAACCCTGCCGTTCCGGCTGGCGGTGGTGGGCCTGATTGTTGTTTTACTGGCTGGCGGCTTGTGGCCTGATGCGCTGCTGGCCCTGGTGAGGGGGATCCAATGAACTTGATCAAGCGACTGATGCACAGATGCCGCCGGAAGAGTCCCTTCCTGTTTCATCTCAATACCGGGAGTTGCAACGGCTGCGATATCGAGCTGGTCACCTGCCTCTCACCCCGCTACGACGTGGAGCAACTGGGTATTCACCTGGAAGGTAGCCCGCGCCATGCCGACATTCTCTGCATCACCGGCCCGGTGACGCGCACCACGCTGGAAGCGGTGAAGACCGTCTACTCGCAGGTGTGCGAGCCCAAGGCGGTGGTGGCGCTAGGCTCTTGCCCGGCTTCCTGCAACGTGTTTGCCGGCAGCCCGGTCATTGAAGGCCCTCTTAGCAAGCACATTCCCGTGGATGTGTATGTGCCCGGCTGCCCGCCCCACCCGGACGCCATCATCGAGGGCATCGCCCGCGCCGCAGAGATCCTGGCCAATCGCGGAGTGTCTGAAAAAGCGAAGGGAGAGCCTCAGCAATGAACCTCTCTGGCTTGATTCACTTCTTCGTGTTTCCCGGATTGCTGTTCGCCATCCCGGCCGGCTGGTTCTACGTCTGGGGCGAGCGCAAGGCCGTGGCTCGCATGCAGCGCCGCATCGGTCCTCCTCTGTTGCAGCCGTTCTACGACTTCGTCAAGCTGCTGGGCAAGCGCACTCCGTCGCGGCACGGCATTGAGGCTGACTTGCTCCGCCTGTGGCCGGCGATCTCGGTGCTGTCCATGATCGGCGCCATCGCCATGCTGCCCGTGTTTCCCGGCGGGCGCGGCTTTTCCGGCGACGCCGTGCTGCTGGTGGCGCTGCTGGAATTGCCTTCGATCTGCTTCATCCTGGCCGGGTTCACCTCTGGCTCCATTTACGGAGAGATCGGCGCCATTCGCGAGGCTGTACTGAGCGTCGCTAACAACTTGGTCTTCCTGCTGTCCATCGTGACCATCGCGGTGACCGAACGGACCTTCCGCCTCACGGATATGGCTGGCGGTTCGTGGAACCCCGGCCACTGGATTGGCGTCTTCGGCATCCTGTTGTGCATTCCCGCCAAGTTGCGGCTCAATCCGTTCTCCACCTCGAGCGCGGAGCAGGAGATTTACTCCGGCCCGCTTACCGAGTATGCCGGCGCGGCTTTGGCCATGTGGGAACTGGCGCACGGCCTGGAGTGGGTGGCGCTGACCGGGTTTGTCACCACGCTGGTGGTGCCTGCCGGGGGGCCGTGGTGGTTCCGTGCGGTCTACTTCGTCGTAGTTTCCTTTGCTCAGGTGTTGCTGCTCTCCACCATTGCAGCGGCCACGGCGCGCTTCACGCTGCAGCGCGCCATTCGTTTCTACTGGCGATGGGCTGCCATTCTTGCCGTTCTTATCGCTTCTTCAGCCGTTTACATGAGGTATCGCGGGTGAACATCTTTCGCCTCATCTTTCAGAATCTCTGCCGCGGCCCGGTCTCGTTTCGCCTGCCGCACAAACACGAGTGCACTAGCGATCAGTATCGCGGCCTCATCGTGAACGACGCGGAACGCTGCGTAGGCTGCGGACTCTGCGCCTATGTGTGCCCCACGGCAGCCATCGAGGTGACGCGCAGCGGCGAAACGTACCGCTGGGCCTACGATCCCGGCAAATGCACCTTCTGCGGCCGCTGCCTGGAGCGCTGCAAGCCCCACACGCTCAGTATGGAGTCGCAGTTGCCGCCGCTCTATAGCACGGAGGGCGAACTGAGGACCGTGCTCGACATGGTGCGCAAACGGCCGGTTCGTCCGGCCGCTGCGCCTGCCGCCGCAGTAGACAAGCCGGCAGCCGCCTCCGTCACAGAAGCTGCGCCCGTCACAACACCCGCAGCCAGCACTGAACCTGCGGTTTAGCCACCACTTAACCCTGCGGAAAGGGGATTGGGATGACGACAGCATCGAACGATTTTGTAACGACACTCGCGGTATTGGGCCTGGGCGTCGAATGGCAGTGGAGCAATGGCTCCTGGTGGAAGACGCCGGAGGCCATGGACGTGCGTGCCACCGCCGCGCACATGGTATCGCTGGAGGCGCGTTTTGTGGCCATTACCGCCACGGAACGCCCCGACAAAGAGATTCGTCTCGACTACCAATGGGATCTGAAGGGACAGCTCCTGACCTTCGTGACCGCGACCACGGCACAGCAGATTCCCAGCATTACCGATCTCTGTCCCGCGGCCGATTGGGTGGAGCGCGAGACGTATGAGTACTTCGCCGTCGAGTTCACAGGGCGCGATAACACCAAACCCTTGATGACCCGAGCCGGCGACCCGGTCGGCATCAACCTGCACAAGGAGGTCGTCAAGTGAGCTTCCGCATTCCCATCGGACCCTACCACCCCGCGCTCGAAGAGCCCTACAAACTGGAACTGGTTTGCGACGGCGAGACGGTGCGCGACGCGGTGATGAACGTCGGTTTCAACTTCCGCGGCATCGAGTATCTTGCCGAGCGGCGCAACTACCTGCAGGGAATCACCCTGGTCGAGCGCGTCTGCGGCATCTGCTCCAACGTGCACTCGCTCTCCTACTGCCAGGCCGTGGAGCAGCTCAACGGCGCCACGCCGCCCGAGCGGGCGCTTTATATCCGTGTGATTCTTGCTGAGTTGGAGCGGCTGCATTCCCACTTTCTGTGGGCTGGCGTGGCCGCCAAGCTGATCGGCTTCAAGACCATCTTCATGGCCTGCTTTACCTTGCGGGAAAAGGTCATGGACGCGCTCTCGGCCATCTCCGGAAACCGCGTCAATTACGGCATGAACCGCATCGGCGGAGTCAACCGTGACATCGCCGACCCGCAAACCGTGTTCGACATCCTCGACGAGATGGAGCGCGACATCAAGCGCACCATCATTCCCATCTTTCTTGAGGACCGTACCGTGGAGTCGCGTTGCAAAGGCGTCGGCATTTTGACCAAGGAGCAGGCCATGGCCATGGGTGCGGTGGGTCCTTTGGCACGTGCCTCCGGAGTCGCCCAGGATATTCGCCGTTCGGCGTCTTACTGCGTCTACGACCGCTTCGAATTCAACGTTCCCGTCGAGACCTCGGGCGACGTCCGTGCCCGCCTCGTCGTGCACGCCCTGGAAATGATCGAAAGCTGCCGCATCCTGCGCCAGGCGCTCTGCACGTTGCCCGAGGGGCCCGTCCATACCACGCCCCCAGTTGCGGCCCGCTTCAAGGTACCGGCGGGAACGGCCATCAGCCGCGTGGAGGCTCCCCGCGGCGAAGTCCTGTATCAGATCACTTCCAATGGCACGGAGATTCCGGAGCGGGTCCGGGTGCGCACGCCTACCTTTATGAACATGGCGACCGTCCGGTTTACCGTCATCGGACAGGATCTGGCCGACTCACCCCTGATTCAGGCCTCCTGCGATCCCTGCTATTCCTGCACGGACCGCTAACTTGTCAGGTCGAACAGGCGGGCCAGGGAAGCAGGATGCTCTGGCTTTGACAAAAATTAGAAACAGTTCGGCCCCAGAGGCTCCGGAGCACCTGCCCGGAGCCTCTGGCGTTGATAGCGTCCGTTTGCCGATTCTTTCCAGGGGTAGCCGGCCTTTTAGCCACCTGTGAAGCTTCTTCTTGCAGGCGAGAGGGAAAGAGCCTATCTTGTTCGAAGCAACTACAAACGAGCCGGTTCTGTTACTATGAATCGCGTCGTTCCACAATGCCAGGCAGCGCTACGGAGTATAACCGTAAGTTCTGAGATTTCAGGCTCGAATGAAGATGGAAAAAACCAAAGCACCGTCGGCGCGTTACAGCTTCACCAACAAGCAGAGCGCTTCCAATAAGATGCCCCGGCAGATCAACCGGAATCTTATCTTCAACCAGATCCGCACCCGGCAGCCCATCTCCCGTGCAGATTTGGCGCGCGTCTCGGGCCTTCAGAGAAGCACTGTCTCCCTCATCGTTGAAGAGTTGCTTGCCGAACGATGGATCATTGAAGGATCGATGGGCCAAATCCCCCGTGGCCGAAAGCCCACCTTCCTGCATCTGAACGGACAGCGCGGCGTGCTTGCCCTGGACATTCATCCTTCGCACGCCACCCTTGCCATTACCGACCTGGGCGGGAAGATCATTTCAGTCAACCTGATTGCGCTTCCGGCAAATCCTCAAAAGGTCATCCCCGCCATCGTGGACGGAATCCGCAAGATGATTGCCGCCAATAGTGACCGGTCCTTTGACGGAATTGGCATGAGTCTGCCTGGCCGCTTTGACTACCAGCATGAAAAATCGATCTTTGCGCCGAACGTTGACTGGCCCATCGGGCGCATCAAGTCACGCGTTGAGCAGGCCGTCGGCCTGCCGGTCGTGGTCGACAACGTCGCCAATGCTTGCGCCTTGTCCGAGGTCTGGTTCGGCCATAGCAACGGGACGCATGACCTGGTTGTCGTCAACGTGTCGGAAGGCATCGGCACCGGTATCTTTGCCAACGGTCGCATCTTGCGCGGAGAAGGCGGCTCCGCTGGTGAGTTTGGCCATGTGCAGGTGGACCCGAACGGATTGCCCTGTGGGTGTGGAAGCAGAGGGTGCTGGGAAACCGTGGCCTCCAATCGGGCCGGGATGCGTTACTACTCCGAGATTACAGGCCAGCCTTCGCCAACGTTTGAGGTCCTTCTCAAGATGGCGCAAGCGGAGGATCCTGCCGCACGCCAGGCCATTGATAAGATGTCGGTTGCGCTCGGCCGCGGCATGCATACCATCGCAACGGCCCTGGCGCCGAGTGAGATCGTTGTCGTCGGCGACATTGCGAACATCTGGTATATGGTCGGCCCCCTCGTCGAGGCGGAGATGCGCAGAACTCCCCTGGTGAGGGTTCCCAAACTCCGGCCTGCCCACGAGGGCAACCGGGCGCGGCTACGCAGTGCGGTTGCTCTGGTCATGAACGAAAACCTGATTTGAAGTTCGGCGTCTGCCATAGCTTGCAGCCTTTCTTGCATCGTGCCAACTAATTCCTCGTCATCCTACTGATGGACTCCGCTCTGGAGTCCTGTTTTTTGCCTTGCGGCAGCTCTCGTCACAATCCCCAAACCCTACGAAAGCGGGCTGTTCCGGCCACGCCAAGACGAGCAGACGATCTTGTGCGAAAAACCAGGGCGTGCCAAATCGGCGCCGTGCGAGCCGTCGTGTCTGAAATTTTCTGTGTGGCTATATAACCGCACTTCGAACTTTGTTCCGTAAGTAGGTGCGCCTGCTTGCTGCTGTAAATGGATACCTGTAGGCCAGCGCTTGATCTCGTTTAACTTGCTCTGTAAAAGAAGGTTACATGGGATACTTTACATACCTCCAAGCCATAAAAGAGAACGTTATTTCCCGGTGATTTCAAACCAGTTCATGTGGCACAGAAGTTGTCAAGAATATTTACTTCATACTCCGAATTTTCTTCTTGACAACGATCTTCGCCGAGCAGTACTTTTCGTTCGCGGTTAAAACTATCGGCTCTTCGAAGCGGAGAATCGATGTAGTCTTGGAGGCTTCAAAATGTTTCCACGTAGAATATTGAGACCCATCATGGGGTCCTTGTTCGCTCTCTTTGTGCTTGTGTTCTCGCATGCACTCTTAGGGCAAGCAGTGAATGCGACGCTCCTTGGTACCGTGACAGACGCCACTGGCGCTACCGTCTCGAATGCCAAGGTGCTGGCGGTAAGCTCAGGCACTGGTGCTATTCACCAGGCAGCAACCAATGAAAGCGGCAACTATTCCTTTCCTGACCTTCAGCCCGGCGGTTACATCGTTACTGTCGAGGCAAAAGGCTTCAAGAAAATCACCCACGAAAACATCGATCTCGCGAGTAACTCCTCGACCCGTATCGATCTCTCCCTTACGCCTGGTAACGTCTCGGAAACCATCATCGTTACGGAAGCGCCTCCCTTGCTTCAGACGGATCGCGCCGACATCAGCACCAAGATCGAGTCGATCGATGTTGTCGATATGCCTCTCGGCACCAATCGTAACTTTCAGTCGCTTCTGAACCTGGTTCCCGGAACCGCACCCGCAGTCTTCCAGCACTCGCAGTTCTTTAACGCACAAAGCTCTCTGCAAACCGAAGCTAATGGACTGCCCCGCGAAGGCAATCTCTATCAGATTGAAGGCATCGACGACGATGAGCGCACCGGCCTTCTGCAGATTGTCATTCCTCCGGCAGAGGCCATTGCCTCCGTCGACATCTCGACCAATAACTTCGAAGCTGAACTGGGCCGCGCCACTGGCGCCGTAACCAACGTGACTCTCAAGTCCGGCACCAATCAATTCCATGGCTCTGCTTTCGAGTTCCTGCAGAACAGCGCCGTCAATGCGCGCTCCTACTTCGGTGGTCCGCTCGGACATCTTTCCTACAACTACTTCGGCGGCGCCATCGGCGGCCCGATCCTCAAAGACAAGCTCTTCTTCTTTGGCGACTATCTGCGTACCTCGGATCACGAAGCCATCGGAAGCACTTTCACCATCCCGGATGCTCGCTACTTCACCCCAAATTCAAACGGCATGGTCGACTTGAGCGCAGCTCTGGTTGGAACAACCGGCCAGATCTATGACCCCGCCACGGGCGACGGAACCAAATCGAGCCCGCGTACGCCGTTTGCCAATAATATGATTCCAATCGGCAGGATCAACCCGGTCTCGCTCAAGATCCTCCAGGGCGTCAACGCGGCGGCCGCCAAGTACGGAATTCTCAATTCCACCAAACCTCTTTCCAACCCATCCAACAACTACACCACCAATCTTCCTTTCACCAAGACCACCGACAGCTTCGATACCAAAGGCGATTACTCGCTCAATGAAGCCAACCATTTCAGTGGCCGGTTCAGTTTCCAGCGCGTGATTACCTACCAGGCGCCCACCTTTGGGCCGTACTTTGGCGGTCCTGTAGGAGGCGGTTTTCAAGGCACGGGCACTCAGAAGTCCTACAGCACAGGCGTGAACTACAATCACGTCTTTTCGCCGACCCTCTTTACCGAAGCGCGTGTCGGTGTTGCCCATCTTCGTAACCAGGCAGTAACCAGCGACAACGGCACCGACGATGCCACCACTCTCGGCGTCCCGGGCGTGAATATTTCCGGACAGCCCTTCACCTCAGGACAGGTTGGCATCATCCTCACCGGGTTCTCGCCTAACTCGAGCACTCCCTTTATCGGTTACGTCAACTCGCAGCCCTGGATCAGAGGCGAAGCCAACATTGACTTTGTCAACAACTGGACAAAGATCCTCGGCAATCACACCTTCAAGGGCGGCGTCGATCTCCGCAGAGTACGTGACGACCTCTTGCAAGACCAGACATTTAGCCCCCGCGGTCAGTTTACTTTTGCCGACACACAGACCTCCGAGGCTGGCGCGACGACCAACATCGCGAACGACATCGCCAGTTTCCTCCTCGATCAACCTAGTCAGGTTGGCCGCGACCTCAATACCTTCTTCCCTGCCTATCGCCAGTGGTGGTTCTTTGCTTTCGCCAGTGATAAGTGGCAGGCTACCCCCAAGATGACCGTCGATCTCGGTGTGCGTTGGGACTTCTACCCGCCCGCTACGCCAAAGATTGCCGGCGGCTTCTCCAACTACGATCCAACCACCAACAGTCTTGTCCTTGCTGGATTGGGCGGCAATCCCTCCAACCTCGGCATGCAGACCAGATACAGGTATTTCGCCCCCCGTACCGGCTTCTCGTATCGTGCCAGTAACAACACGGTGATTCGTGGCGGGTTCGGAATCAGCTATACGCCCTTCCCGGATAACACCTACGCCTACAACTTCCCCATCCGCGCAAACAACAGCTATCAGCCAGTTGGTACGTCCTCCTACACGCCCGCTGTGCTTGGCGATGGCGTAACAGTAGCCACCTTCCAGGCCGGTTTCCCGGCGCCTGTCCCGGTTGCGATTCCTTCCAATGGGATCATCGTGGCCAATACGACTCAACTCAGGAGCCAGTCTTACAACGTTATCCCCAAGGACTACAAGAACCCCTACGCAATGTCCTGGAACGTTGCCGTACAACAGGCGCTTCCCGGCAATATGTCGCTCCAGATGGCCTATGTGGCAAACCATGGCGTGGATATTTCCGGCAGCCAGAACATCAACCTTCCCAGTACCTTTGGCGGAGGCGCGGCATCCGACCCGGAGAACATTACCTTCGGACGCACCGCAGCCACCAATATGTACTTCTTCGGCTTCTCCTCTAACTACCAGTCGCTGCAGACTTCACTCACCAAGCGCGCGTCGAAGGGGCTTACGTTCACTTCTGCGTTCACATGGGGCAAGGCGCTGGGCTACATCAGCGGTGATGATGGTGGTCTCACCTTCTTTATCAACTGGCGCAGAAACTATGCCCCGTTGGACTTCGACCGGGCACTGAACTATGAGCAGAGCTTTACTTATGAGCTGCCTTTTGGCCACGGTCACGCCTTTCTTAACCATGGACTGGCCGACGTCATTCTTGGTGGATGGAGAACTTCCGGGATTGTTTCCGTTGTCTCCGGTCAGCCCTTCACCGTCCAGGCGAATGCTTCTTCGCTGAATACGCCCGGAACAGCTCAGACCGCCACTCTCACAGGCAACTTCAAAAAACTTGGCAAGATCGGATCCGGCAATCAGTGGTTCGATAAGACTGTCTTTTCTCAACCAAGCGGTTGCACTGGACAGTCGACTTGCACCAACCCGGGACTCGGCAACACCGGCAGAAACCAATTCCGTGGCCCCGGCTATCTGCAAGACAACCTCTCCGTTTTCAAGCGGTTCACCGTTTTCCATGAACTAGCGCTCGAAACTCGCCTTGACGTGTTCCAGTTGAGCAACACGCCGCAGTTTGCCAACCCCAACAGCAGCAGCATCTCGGCTGCAAACTTCGGACAGGTCACGAGCACCCTCGGCAGCGGCCAGGGCAGCGTGAACGGAGTCGGCGGCGGTCGTACCCTGCAGGGATCGGCCAAGTTCACCTTCTAACTCCCAACCTGATCTGCTTACGGCAGTTCAACTGGCCGGCCGCGCGCATCCAGCGCGCGGCCGGCCCCAAAAGCAAGTCGCATTAAATCAGGAACAGTAGTCTAGCTTGAGCATAAGGAGCAATATGAGAGGGTTCTCCAGACGGAGCTTTGTTGCGACAGCAGGATTGGCCACTGCCGCCTTCGCCGCACGTCCACTCTTCGGTATGGCGGGTGGATCCACGTCGCCGTTCAAAATTGCCGTCATTAACGATGAGATTTCGCAAGACTTCGATCACGCCTGTTATGTTGCTTCGCACGATTTCGGGATGAGTTGGATCGAGCTGCGTTCCATGTGGGGCAAGAACGTCTTGGAACTGAGCCAAGCCCAGATTGATGAAGCACAGAAGGTCCTGGCGAAGTACAACCTGGGAGTCACGGATATAGCCAGTCCGCTCTTCAAGACTGACTGGCCGGGAGCGCCCAAGTCCTCGTATAGCTCCAAGGAAGATTTGCACGGGGCGGCCGAGGCCGAGTTCAAAAAACAAGATGAGATCCTGGAACGGTCGATCTCTCTTGCCAAGCAATTCAAAACAGGCAAAGTCCGCTGCTTCGACTTCTGGCGGCTCGATGACGTTGCCCCCTATCGCGCGGCCATCGATGAGAAGCTCCGCTCGGCTGCCGAGACCGCGGGCAAGCAGGGCATCCTCCTTCTTCTTGAAAACGAGTTTGCCTGCAACACCGCGACCGGGCGCGAGTCTGCCCGTGTGATGAAGGCCATCCCCACGCCGCATCTGGCGCTGAATTGGGATCCGGGAAATGCAGTCATGCGCGGCGAACTCGACGCCTTCCCAACCGCCTGGGAGATGATCCCGAAAGATCGAATTCACCACTGCCATTGCAAGAATGCCGTGAAGACCGCCGACGGAAAAATCGAGTGGGCGCCGGTCGACAAGGGATATATTGACTGGGTTGCGCAGTTCCGCGCATTGAAGCAAATAGGCTATCGCGAAGTGGTTAGCTTGGAAACTCACTGGCATGGAGGCGGCACCCCCGAACAGTCCACACGCATCAGTTGGGCGGGTATGAAGAAGGTCCTCCAGGATTCGGGAACCTACTAGCCGGGGTGAGGCTCGCTCTGGCGTTTTGCAATAACGGTTGAAGCACACACACATTCCTTGGTTGGATGGAGATACAAGATGATTACTCGACGTGAATTCCTCGATACGCTCGCTGTAGGAGCGGCTGGAATGGCCATTAGCTCGACTGCAAAGAGCTATGGACAGATACTGGGCGCCAATGACCGGGTCAACTTTGCCGTGATCGGCCTCAATGGTCGTGCGTATGCGCATTTGTCTTCGCTCAAAGCGAACAAGGATGCTGCTCGCATCACGCATGTTTGCGATGTGGACAGCGTAACTCTGAAGAAGTTCGCTGCCACGGTCCAGAGCGAGCTGGGCTATGCTCCCGCCATGGACAAAGACTTCCGCACGATCCTGCAGCAGAAGGATGTGGATGCCATTACGATTGCCACACCCGATCATTGGCACGCCCCCATGGCCATTGCCGGTCTTGAAGCCGGGAAACATGTCTACGTCGAGAAGCCCTGCAGCCACAATCCGGCCGAGGGCGAGATGCTGGTGCAGGTCCAAAAGAAGTACGGAAAGCTCGCGCAGATGGGCAACCAGAGGCGCTCGGATCCCAAGATCACTGAAGCTATCGACAAGATTCACAACGGCCTCATCGGTAAGCCATACTTTGCGAGAGCCTGGTACGCCAACGTCAGAAAATCGATCGGGGTTGGGAAGGAAGCTCCTGTTCCGGCGCAGCTTGACTGGGACCTTTGGCAGGGACCGGCTCCGCGCAGGCCCTACAAAGACAATCTGCAGCCGTATAACTGGCACTGGTTCAAGATCTACGGCACCGGAGAAACTTTGAACAACGGTACGCATGAAGTGGATGTTTGCCGTTGGGCGCTGGGCGTTGATTTTCCGGAACGCGTTACCTCCAGCGGTGGCAGATACCACTTCAAGGACGACTGGGAATTCTACGATACCCTCTCAACCAACTTTGACTTCGGCGACAAGATGATCAGTTGGGAAGGCAGATGCTGCGAGGGGATGAAGGTCTATGATCGTGATCGCGGATCGGTCATCATGGGGACTACCGGTTCGGTCATCATCGATCCGGGCGGCTACGAAGTCTACGACCTGAAGGGTGTAAAGACCAGTGAGAGCAAGGTCGGAAAGGCATCTTCGTCCGGCGACCTTCGCGGTTTCGACTCCATGACCGATGCCCACTTTGCGAACTTCATCGCGGCCATTCGCAAGGGAGACAAGCTCAACTCTCCCGTCTCTGTGGGTAATGTTGCCGTCACTATGCTGCAGTTGTCCAACATCGCGTGGGAAGTCAAGCGCGAACTGCAGCTCGATCCAAGCAACGGGCACATCAAGGGCGATCCGGAAGCCATGAAGCTGTGGGGACGCGAATACGAAAAGGGCTGGGCGCCGCATCTGTAACGGATTTTCTCCATGCGGGCAGCGAACTGGTTGCTGCCCGCAGAATTCTGCGCCAATTGCCGCTTCGTTATCGTCTGGATAAGTAGCGGCTATCCAAAAATAGGCAGAAGAGTTTGTTGTATTCGAGGAGTTATACGATCATGAAAGCGACCTTCTCTCGTCGTAATTTTGTTCAATACAGCGCGGCCTTTGCAGCGGCATGTGCCGCATCGAAAGCGATTCCTTCCTTTGCGCAAGGCCCTAAGTTGACTGAAGCTTCCACGAAGCCTTCACCCATCCAGTTGGGGTTGGCGAGTTACACCTTCAGGAGTTTCACGCGCGCGCAGATGATCGCGGACCTGAAGCAGCTCAAAATCACTGCGCTGAATGTCAAAGACATCAAGGATCATCTCCCTTCAGATCCGCAGTTGGAGGCTAAGGCGCTGGAAGACTATGCCGCGGCGGGCGTCAAACTCCATGCGGCAGGCGCCATTTACTTTGCCAAGGACGATGACGCCGACATTCGCGGCAAGTTTGAATACTGCAAGCGGGCCGGCATCCCGGTAATCGTCGCCGGTGACCCAACCCCCGAAACTCTTCCCCGTATCGAGAAGTTCGTCAAGGAATACGACATCCGGATCGCCATCCACAATCACGGCCCTGAGGACAAGTTGTGGCCGTCGCCGCTCGATGTGTTCAAGTCGCTGAAGGGCACGGACCCTCGCATCGGCTGCTGCATTGACATCGGCCACACCGTGCGCGCCAATACCGACGTCGTCAAGGCGATTCACGAAATCGGACCGCGGTTGTTCAATGTTCACGCCAAGGACCTGACCAGCTTCCAGAGCAAGGAGAGCCAGGTAGCAGTCGGCGAGGGAATCATGCCGATCCGGGAGATCTTCGAGGCTCTCATCGCAATCAAGTACAAGGGATTCGTGGACCTTGAATATGAGATCCATGGGGACGATCCAATGCCCGGCGTCATCGCCAGCTTCGCCTATATGCGCGGCGTACTGGCGGGCATGGGATACGCCAACCTTGCCTGAGCCGCGCAGTGTTCACGCAGCCGCGGTGTAAAATCTGCGGCTGCAGCTTTTCAATCAACCACGTCTGCGCATCGTAGAGGCTTGCTCTGAAAACAAGGACGCAAGCCCTGCGGAAGCAGTGTGTCGTGATTCGGTTCCGCGCTTCGAGCGTTCCAGTATCCGATGCATTTGTGGTCAAACCGCGGCAGCGAGTAGACACCGTCGCCGCCGTACTCGAGAGGTCCCCCACCATGTTGATTCATGAAGACCGCCTGTTTCCCGCCGAGCCCGGCACGCGTACGATTGCTCGGGCGCTCTATGCAGAAGTGAAAGACCTGCCCATCGTCAGTCCGCACGGACATACCCAGGCTTCCTGGTTTGTGAAGAACGACCCGTTCCCTGACCCCGCCACGTTGTTTGTGCAGCCCGATCATTATGCCTTCCGCATGCTCTATAGCCAGGGCGTCTCGCTGGATGATCTGGGGATTGGTCAGCCGGTAATCAAGGACCCGCGCAGTGTGTGGCACATCTTCGCCAAGCATTATTCTCTATTCCGCGGAACGCCCACGCGCATGTGGCTGGATTTCGCCTTCCAGAAGCTATTCGGCATGGAGGAGCGGCTCTCGGAAAAGACCGCCGACCTCTACTTCGATGCCATCTCAGAGAAGCTCGCGACGCCGGAGTTTCTGCCCCGCGCCCTCTTCGAGCGCTTCAACATCGAGGTGATGAGCACGACTGACTCGCCGTTGGATTCGCTGGCTGACCATCAGGCCATCCGCGATTCCGGCTGGAAGGGAAGAATTCTGCCTGCCTTCCGTCCCGACCCGGTGATCGATCCGGAGTTCGCCGGATTCGCCGAAGGCATCGCCCAACTGGGTGAGCAGACCGGCGAAGACACCTCCACTTGGAAGGGCTACCTGAATGCCCTGCGCAAGGCGCGTCAGCGCTTCAAGGCGTTGGGCTGCACTTCGACTGACAGCGGCCACCCCACTGCACAAACCGCGGACCTGCCCGTAGCCGAGGCCGCTGAACTGTTCCGCTCCGTTCTGACCGGCAATGCCGGACCGCAGAAGGCAGAACTCTTCCGTGCCCAAATGCTCACCGAGATGGCGCAGATGAGCCTTGAAGACGGGCTGGTCATGCAGATTCACCCCGGCAGCACGCGCAACCACAACCGCAAAATCTTCGAGAAGTACGGCCGCGACATGGGCGCCGATATTCCTAGCCCGACTAACTATGTGTCCGCCCTGCGCCCGCTGCTCGATCGCTTCGGCAACGAGCGCGACCTGACCATCATTCTGTTCACTCTGGATGAAACAACGTATAGCCGTGAACTGGCTCCGCTGGCCGGACACTACCCGTGCCTGCGCCTGGGGCCGGCCTGGTGGTTCCACGACAGCCCTGAGGGCATGATGCGTTATCGGGAACAGGTTACAGAAACGGCGGGCTTCTACAATACGGCCGGTTTCAACGACGACACCCGCGCGTTCCTCTCGATTCCGGCGCGGCACGACGTAGCGCGCCGCATCGACTGCGCCTTCCTGGCTAAGCTCGTTGTCGAGCACAGGCTGGGAGAGGATGAGGCATTCGAAGTGGCCCACGATCTCACGTATGGACTGGTCAAAAAGGCCTACCGGCTGTAAGAAGGCGAATTGCTGTTTGCACCAATTTTGAAGTGGCAAGACAAATCGGAGAAATCATGAGCAATCAGATTTTCAGTCTTGAAGGAAAAGTAGCGGTCGTGATCGGGGGAACGTCTGGAATCGGGCTGGCGCTGAGCCTGGGCCTGGCCGATGCTGGCGCCGACGTGGTGGCTTCGGCGCGCCGCCAGCAACAAGTGGACGACACCGCCGCCGCGATTGAAGCCAAGGGCCGCAAGACCCTGCGGCTGGCCTCGGATGTGAGCGACCGCGCTTCGTTGGAGGCGCTGCTGGCTGCCACGCTAGAGAAGTTCGGCAAGGTGGATATCCTCGTCAACTGCGCCGGCAAGATCAAGCGCACCCCTACACTCACGCAACCGGAAGCGGAATGGTCCGACATCGTCAACACCAACCTGACCGGCACGTTGCGTGGCTGCCAGGTTTTCGGCAAGGTGATGTTGGAGCGTGGCTACGGGCGCATCATCAACATCTCTTCGCTGAACGCTTTTGCGGCGCTGACCGAAGTGGCCGCCTACGCTGCCAGCAAGGCCGGCGTAGCTTCGCTGACCCGCTCGCTGGCGGTGGAGTGGTCGAAGAAGGGCGTCACGGTGAACGCTGTCGCACCGGGCGTCTTCCGCACCGCGCTCAACGCCGACCTGCTGGACAACTCGCCGCGCGGCAAGGAACTGCTGATGCGCACGCCCATGGGCCGCTTCGGCAAGACCGACGAAGTGGTGGGAGCGGTGCTTTACCTGGCTTCCGATGCCTCGTCGTTCGTGACCGGACAGACCATCGTGGTCGATGGCGGATTCCTGGCCAGCGGCGTCAATCAGTA